>Ga0256405_10001579_pt1 | contig 60857 bp, 55 predicted proteins | sample RumenRJG_02DNA_FD_189096 | JGI IMG/M metagenome (GOLD analysis project Ga0256405, IMG submission 189096) | Bovine rumen microbial communities from Lethbridge, Alberta, Canada - RJG_02 | ecosystem: Host-associated > Mammals > Digestive system > Stomach > Rumen | place: Canada: Alberta... | reverse complement strand
ACCTACTACGAAACCAGCTGCTGCACATGGGATTGCAACTACAGTAAGGGTCTGTCCGGCACTGCTTAAGATACCCCACAGCTTCTTTCCGTTAAGCCGTGTCTTCTTGTCAATCATACTCAGGACAATAGCTGTGATGAATGCAGCAAACGGAGCATACAGAGCAGAGAAGCCCAGGATAAGCAGTGTAACCAGGATGATTACAGGGAGGAACAGGTAGCACTTGCGAGCAGCCTCGCCCTTCCACTTCGGAAGCTCTGACTTAGGCAGTCCGATTGCACCGATCTTGTGTGCCTCAAAGTGAATCATTGTGAACACAGACACATAGTACAGAGCTGCAGGAAGTGCTGCTGCCACTACGATTGAGAGGTAGCTTACACCCAGATACTCTGCCATGATGAATGCTGCAGAACCCATTACAGGAGGTGTAATCTGTCCACCGAGAGAAGAAGCTGCCTCTGTAGCTCCGGCAAGAGCTGCAGGAATACCGGTCTTCTTCATAAGAGGAATGGTGATTACACCTGTGGTCGCAACGTTTGATGTGGAAGAACCTGAGAGCATTGCGAACATAGAGGATGCCACAACTGCCATCTTTGCAGGTCCGCCGACCATGGAGCCGAACACACCCTTTGCAATCTTAAGCAGAAGGTCTGCCAGACCTGTTGCGTGGAGGGCTGCTCCAAAGAGGAGGAACATTGCGATATATGTGGAAGAAACTCCGATAGGTGTTGACCAGATACCGACGTCTGTCAGATAGAAGTGTCTCATGATCATTGCCACTTTGAATCCAGGATGCCACAGTACGCCACCGCACAGATAACCGAACTTGCAGTAGATGATCATCGCAATTCCGATTGTCATAAGTACACGGCCTATTGAGCGTCTTGTTGCCTCAAGGATACAGATGAGCAGCCAAACTCCCATGATCTGGTCGATCAGGTATACATTTCCCTGTCTCATTACAATCTCGTTTGTAAAGAGGGTTATGTACCAGCAGCTCATTATACTGAGGGCAATGAAGATATAGTCGTACCAGTAGATCTTGGTCTCAACTTCTTCGTTTCTCTTTATTCTTGATTTTTTTGTCAGTCTGTATGCGATGATACCGAGTATGATAATCACTAATGCATATGCCAGATGGACAGGTGCAGGTGCAGTGATTTTTTTGACATAGAAAGTCAAGAAAATTGATATGAAAGTACCAAGGCCCAGGAAAATGAACGGACCAAATGGCTCTTTCTTGGCTCCTGAGTTTCTGTTTGCAGAGAATTTCCACATACAGATGCTCAGCGCAAATGAAAGGTGCACACTTCTCTGAACCATAGCTGTGAACAGACCGGCGCAGGCTGTATACAAGTGGAACAGTCCGAACAGACCCGCTGCTATGATCAAGATGGTGGTGTCGCGCTTTCCTAAAGTTCTGTATCCAGTGATCTGCTTCTCAAGCTTGTCTGACTTCTCCTGGATGAACTTCATTTCTTGTTCGACAGTCATTTTTGACGCATCACTCATAAAATCTCCTTCTGGATGTGTGATAAAAAAATGCTGCCCTGCTTTCGCAGAGCAGCACATATCACTGCTCTAAATCAGCAGTCGAGGGGATAATCTTTTCTCACAATAGCGGCATGAACCATCTGTGTGAGTGTAAGAATATCGAATACAGGCTTGTTGATAAGCTTCTGTATATCCCGTGCAAAAGGCGGAAGGTCTGTGCACTCTATGAGAAGGGCGCCCATGTCCGGGTTCTCCTCATAAAGCTTACCTACTTCGTACAGAACATCCTTGCGGAGCACATCCATGTTAAGGTCTGTTCTGACACGGTCAATAATTACATCCCTGAACTCGTCGTGCTGGATCATTCCGGCAATACATACAGGGATATTCTCGCCATGCACTATCTTTAAATAATCTGGTGTGAAGCTTCCCTTGTCTGCAACAAGGATTCCCAGCTTCCGGCCGCCGATCATCTGGGAGATGAGAGGTGCCTGCATTACGCTGGAAATATAAACAGGGATATTGACTTCGGCTGCAATCTTATCCTGGAGAAGTGCCATAAAGCCGCAGCTTCCAGTGATAGCCTTTACACCCATAGCTTCCAGCTCTTTTGCGGCAGCAATAAAACGCGGAAGGAGATCTGCGCATTTATCCCGCACTACAACAGCTGGAGTTGCTCCGTCAATCACCTTGAAAACAACAGGGAAGTCAAATGTATGGTGGTTCTTGATATGGCCTGGAACCTTATAGTAATAGGATTCGAGACACATAATTCCAATTTCTGCACCATAGGTGTTAGGTCCGCCTTTTAAAATCATAGTATCTTCCTTATTTGATAAGTCCTTTGTCCTTGAAGAATTTCTCTGCACCTGCATGCCATGGAACTACGCCGCGCATCTTAACCATGTTTTCAGGAGTGATGAATTTTGTCATTCCATGTACGGCCTGAACCTCGTCAAGTCCCTTGATCATACAATCCAGCATGTTGTAAACATAGTCTGCAGAAAGGTCTGGGAGAGCTGCGAAGACAGATCCTGTTGTGATCAGCTGAACATCCTCGTCAACGCCATTATATGTTCCTGCTTTCATTGTCTCTGTTCCATATGCCGGGTAAAGTTTCAGGAATTCAGGAATATCTTTTGCTGGATCCTTGAATCCAAGAATTCTTACAGGGCGGGCAGATGCGAGCTCGATGATAGATCCGGATGGCCATGCTGTTGCATATCCAGCCATATCAAGCTGCTTATCCTGCATACCGGTAACACGCTCTGTATGTGTAAGAGGTCTCCAGTCTACATCTTTGATTCCGATTCCGTAGAACTTCAGGATTGCTTCGTACTGAAGGAGGTCACCGGATCCTGCAGCACCTGGGGAAAGCTTCTTGCCCTTAAGGTCTGCGAATGTCTTGATGTCGCTGTCCTTCCATACAACTGCCTGCATTCCTGTAGGGAACAGGTTACATACGAAGCTTACATCGTGCCATGGACCTTCTTTCTCGAAGTTTCCTTTTCCGTTGTATGCATCATCCAAAATTACAGTGTTGATCATACCAAGCTGGTACTCTCTCTGCTTCATAAGACGGATGTTCTCTCCAGATCCACCGGAAGCCTGGATTGTAAGAACATAGTCTGAATACTTTCTGACCTGGTTTGATACAGCTGCACCAACTGGGTACCAGCTTCCTGTCATTCCAGATGTTCCCATCAATGCGCCTTTCTCAGCTGCATTGCTTGTCTGCTCTGCTGCACCAGTTGCGAAAACCAGGCTGCTTACCAAGCAAATCATCATTGCGATTAACAAATACTTTTTCATATTTCCTCCATCAATAATTGTATTTATATTAAGAGCCGTTTTTGCAAACGTGTCAATTTTTTGTTAAATAATTCACAATATAATATCTTTGCTTTATCCATATCATACATTTTTTTTATATTTATTTTATAAAGTTATATTTTTATATCTAAAATTTTTTTTATATGTTATTCTCATAATATGAAAAAATTAAATCTACACCATCTTTACCTTTTTTATTACATTGCGAAATACAAGTCCATAACCAAGGCGGCAAACTTTCTAGAGATAAGCCAGCCGGCAGTGAGTCTTCAGATCAAGAACTTCCAGAAGGAATGCGGAGTCCAGCTGTTAGATATAGTAGATAAAAAGATATATCTGACACCAGTGGGGAAATCCCTCTACTTCAAGTGCGAGGAGCTCTTTGCCCTTAAAGAGGACGCAGAGGAGATAATCCTGGGCAACAAAGAGACCATCAACGAGATGATAAGTATATGCACCACCCATCCTTTCGGCGACTACTATATGGGCAGCTTCCTGCCTGATCTGATCAAAAAATACAAGGAAAGCCTGCGGCTCTCCATAACCACCGACAGCTCCGACCTTATCCTTGAGAAAACCCTGGAGCTGGAGACCGACCTTGGAATCGTAGGCAAGCCGGTGAAGCATCCTAAACTGGTGATAAAGCCGCTTTTACGCGAGTCGCTCCAGCTTATCTGCAACCCGCATCATGAGCTGGCAAATAAGCTTATCATCCATCCGTCCGACCTGGTGAACCATGCTTTCATCACCCACGAACCGGGCTCTTCCACCCGCAAGGCTATCGAGGATTATTCTGCCAAAAACAGCATAAAGCTGAATGTTGTTGAGGAAATCTATTCTCCGCGCCTGGTAGCAGATATAGTAGGGTCCACCAATGCCATCTCCATAATCTCAAGGCATATCATAGGAGATTATGTGAAAGGGGGAAAGCTTAAGTCAATTCCAATAGACGGCGGCCTTTTCCGTTATTTCTTCCTTATTTATCATAAGGAAAAATATATCTCTCCTGTTCTGCAGCAGGTTATTACAGCCCTTGAGAACTGGTGTGACAATTATAACCAGGAAGTTCTGCTTAATATAACAAAGGATTGAAAACTGTCATGAAATCATATCCCTCTATATTCAACCACGTGCTGGGACCGGTGGCACCGGGTCCTTCAAGTTCCAATACAGCGGCTCCTTACCGTATAGGAGACCTGGTACGCCAGATTGTGGGCAGGGTACCTGAAAAAGTATTTATGGAGCTGGCCTCCAGCACAAGCTTTGCCCGCACTTTCCTGGGAAGCAAGAGCGACCTGGCCCTTATAAGCGGCCTGCTGGGCAAAGACATAACTAAGTACGATATATCAAAAGCCTATAAGGATGCAAAGAAAGCTGGGCTTTCCATAAGGTTTGACTCCAAGAGCTGGAAAGGGCTTGGAACCATGAAGGGAAGCCGCATCCATGTAGATGATATGGTTATAATCGCAGACTCCACCGGTGGCGGCACTGTTCTGATAAAAGAGATTGACGGCTGTCCTCTGGATATAAAAGGAGACAGCTTTGTGCTTATGCTCTTTACCGGCTCTGCCCAGATAAAGAACCTGGAGAAGATTTTTAAGAAGTATGCCCCTGTATGTTCAACCGGAAATGACGGCAAAGCTATCCTGACAATTTTCTACTCCGACCCGGCAGAGAAGAAAGAGCTGGAGAAGCTGGTCAGGGACAATGCCAAGCTTTACAGAAAAGCTTCCTTCCTTAGCCCGGTACATCCTGTGGTGTGCAGAGAAAAGGGAGAGCCCCCGTTCCAGACTGCAAAGGAGCTGGAGGAGTTCTGCAGGAAGAAGAAATGCGGCATCTGGCAGGCAGCAGTAAAGTACGAGTCAGCCATCAGCGGCTGGAGCGAGAAAGCCGTGTACCAGTATGCCGCAGAACTTTGGAGTATCTGCCTTAAAGGATTGGCCATAGGTTCCCAGGGCAAGTTCAAGATAGATGGCATGATAACTCCGAAAGCAGGAAAGCTTTTAGATAAGTTTGGAAAAAATATAGGAAATAAATATTGCTCCCTGGGTGTTCTGAATATTGCAGTTCCACTTTCCCTCGGATTGATGGAATACAGCAACTCGGCCGGCATAATAGTCTGCCTGCCCACCGGCGGCTCCAGCGGTATAGTGCCGGCTGCCATATACACCGCCGGAGCTGGCTCTGATACTGTCGATCCTATGGTACGGGCCTTCCTGACCGCAGGGGTAATCGGAGTTATAATGGCCCGGACCAACAACTTCTCCGGCGGTGGTCTCGGCTGTCAGGCCGAGATAGGCTGCGGGGCAGCCATGGCAGCCGCTGCGCTGGTGCAGCTGCAGGGAGGCACAGTACGGCAGGCATGCGACGCCGCCTCCATGGCCCTGCAGTGTCTTTCCGGCCTGGTCTGCGATCCGGTTGCCGGCACTGTGCAGGTTCCCTGCATAGCCCGGAACATGAGTGCCACAGCTACGGCCTTTACCTGCGCCAACGCAGTCATGGCTGGGTTTGATCCTGTTATTCCTTTTGACGAGGAGCACGATGCTTTTGTCACTATCGGAAAGATTGTGTGCAAGTGCAAGGGAATCGGAGCCACAACTACACCTACAGGTCAGAAGATAGCTGCCGAGATGCAGAAAAAGTATACAAAGAGCAGAAAAGTCTGATTATCCCGGGATATATTCCCGCCCGATGCGCACTATCGCCTCTGCCGCCCGGGCCGGGCTCTCCCAGAGCCCCAGCCCGGAGAAGGCTGCACAGGCACAGCCCGCCAGTTCACCGTCCTCAATCTCCGGAACCAGCACTCGTTTCCCAGACACATTGGCCCGCAGCTGGTTCCACTCCGGGTTCTTAGCCTGGCCCCCTGACATGCGGAGGGCTGTCACTGGGCAGCCTTCGGCCTCCAGTGCCTGGAGGGCGCGGCAGAGGAACTGGCCATACTGCTCCCGGTCGTGCTCTATAAGCTGTGCACTGTTTTCAATCCGGACAGAAATATTTGTGCATCCCGGGGTTATATGGGGCATTACGCGCAGCGCAGGATCTGATGTTTTTTTCTCTTCCGCACAGCAGTAATTTATTCCCTCGGAAGTTCCCGCCCGGTCGCAGACCTGGCCTGGCTTGAGGGTTGCAGTTCCAAGTATGGCCATAAGGAAGTCGCTGCCCCCGGCAAATACAGGTGTTCCCGATTTTATACCAAATTGTTTTTCTGCACCCTTTGTCACTGTTCCGATTTTTTCTCCGGTGTGAACAAGTGCCGGCAGTTTATCAAAGCCGATTCCATTTTTATCTGCATCCTCTCTGTTCCAGAAGAAGGGAATAAACCTGTCATCAAAAATCGGGGCAGCACATTCACCGGTCAGGAGATAATTGAAATATCCATCCATGGTCAGGAATTTTTCTGTGTTCTCATATTCTTTCGGCTTATTTTCCTTAAGCCACATCAGTTTAGGAAGGTAAAGAGATTTTCCCGATACAGGAGATTTTTCTTTCTTCTCAAACCAAAGAAGAGGAGCGCCGATTGAGTTATTTTTTTTAAGAGGAATAAAAGTGGGACCGCTGCCGCTCACTGCAACAACGTCAATAAAAAAAGAGGTGTCAAGCTTTCCCGCAAGCTCACTCAGGGCCTGCTGCCAGACCACCTCTTTTGAATAATAAATCCTTCCGTCCGATACCAGTTTTCCCTCAGAGGAAATCACAGCCCCTTTCAGGCTGGATGTGCCGATATCCAGACAGAGGGCATACATCACTTTTTGCTCTGGATCAGCTGCTGGATGATCATCTTGTTGTCTACAACAGGTGTGATCGGCCGGTTCTGATGCAGCCTGGAGATAATCCGTGCAAACAGGTCAGATACGCTTGCGCTCACATACCACTCCTTGCTCAGGAGGTCGTCTCCATGGTATACAGCATTGGTTCCGATAAGCTTGGTGAAGTATCCCTGCTTATAAGCTTCGTCAAAGCTTTCAATTGCTTTTCCGGTGAAGAGCGGCAGGCTGATTGCGCAGATGATCTTCTCTGCCCCCTCTGCCTTAAGATGCTTCATTGCCTCGATAAGAGTTCCGCCGGTTCCCAGCATATCGTCTGCCATGAACACAGTCTTGCCCTTTACATTTCCAAGGAGCTTCATGGATACGATGTTTGTGCTCTTTGCATCCCCTGTAACCTTTGAATAATCCCGCTCCTTGTAGATAAGAGCAAGAGGCTTGTTCAGGTTGTTTGCATAGAACTTGTTCCGGTCAACAGCACCGGTGTCAGGAGATACGATAACCAGGTTCTCATCCTCAAGATCAATAAGCTCGGAAAGCTCTCTGATGATCTGGTAGGAAGCATGGAGGTTCTCCATCCGCAGGCGGTTGAAGCTGTTCTCAATCTCTTTGGAATGGATATCAAGAGTGATGATTTTCTTTACGCCCATGTACTCAAGGATTCTTCCGAACAGAGATGCTGTAAGAGCTTCTCTTCCTTTTCTTTCGTGCTGGCGCGCAAAGGGATATACAGGAACCACAACGTTGACAGAGCGGGCTCCTGACTGAATTACTGCATCTATGGTTGCAAAAAGGATAAATGCATGATCTGGAACAGAGAGGACATGCTTCTTGCCATCGCCGTTCACATCGATTGGATAATGGTTCTCGCAGTCCTGGATGATGAATACATCCATACCCCGGACAGAGGAGAGAATCTCGGTCTTGAACTCGCCGTTGGCGAACCGGGTGCATTTTGTAGGAATCTTGAACTCAGGGCACTCATAAGCATGAATGTCTTTGTTAGGATCGAAGTTGTCCGGATCCAGAATGTCTGACTGCATGTTGATCTTTGCCTCGGCTTCCTCTCTGGAGATACCATAAGCTTTTGCGATCAGCTCAACTTTCTGTCTGTGCTTTGCTGTATAATTGCGCTTAAGATAATCTACAATTGTATCACAGAAGGCCTCTCCGCCTGGACATGCCACAATACCCAGGTTGACTACTTTTGAATAATTCATGTTTTATCCTTTTATGTGTTTAGAATTATACTAACAGAATATCACTTGAGCGTTGGTTTATCAATCTGAAAAAAAAGTATTGTGAGCAGAAGTTCAAAAAAAGTTCTTAAGTTCTTCTATAGTAGAGAAAAAATATGTCGGGGCAGCTTCTGACAGTTCATCTCTGGAGCCGTATCCATAACCCACGGCTATTGAATCCATACCGTTGGCTTTGGCTCCCTGGACATCATGCTTCCGGTCGCCTATCATCACACACTCTTCCGGCTTGAGATTCCACTTTTCCAGAACATGTGCAATCAGCTCACCTTTGTCGGTGTTCTTCCCGTCCAGCTCGCTTCCTTCAACAATATCAAAGTAGCGCATTATACGGAAATAGGAGAGTATACGTTTCACATAAATCCGGGGCTTGGATGATGCCAGGATTATCTTGTATCCCTTCTCCTTAAGATGATAGAGCAGGGCATCAATCCCTTCATACAGAGCATTCTCGTACAGGCCGGTCTCGGCATAATATTCCCGATAGCACTCCACCACCTCCTTGGCATCCTCTTCAGAACACTCAAGATAATTCATGAAAGATTTATACAGCGGAGGCCCCACGAAGGATGTCAGCTTATCCAGATCCGGCTCATCTATGCCGCAGCAGCGCAGCGCATACTGCACTCCTTTTACAATTCCCGGCTTTGAGTCGGTAAGAGTACCATCTAAATCAAAGAAAATATTTTTGTATTTCATATCAGTATTTGCTCAGGAACGCTCTGGTACGCTCGTTCTGGGGGTTGTCGATAACCTGTTTTGCAGGGCCCTGTTCTGCAATCACGCCGTGGTCCAGGAAGATGATCTTGTCTGAAAGATCACGGGCAAATGCAATCTCGTGGGTCACCACAATCATGGTCATCTTAGCCTCTGCAAGCTCCTTGATTACCTTGAGGACTTCGCCGGTAAGCTCCGGATCAAGGGCGCTTGTGGGCTCGTCGAAGCACAGGATGGACGGGTTCATGGCAAGAGCTCTGGCAATAGCCACACGCTGCTGCTGACCACCTGAAAGCTGACACGGATAGTGTCCTGTTTTCTGATCAAGGCCCACCCGCTTAAGGAGTGTCATGGCCCGTTCCCGTATCTCTGCCTCAGGATAGCGCTTCAAAAGGCGTGGGGCAAGCTCCACATTCTCAAGCACTGTGTACTGGGGAAACAGATTGAACTGCTGGAACACAAGGCCGAAGTTAAGCTGATTCTCCCGCTGCTGTTCCACAGTCAGATCATGCTGAGCCGCATCGAAAATCACCTTGCCATTGACAGAGATTGTTCCTTTATCTGCCCTCTCAAGAAAGTTGATGCAACGCAGAAGTGTAGTCTTTCCACCGCCGGAGGATCCTATGATTCCCAGCACCTCTCCTTTCTCAAGAGCGAAGGAGATTCCTTTAAGAACCTCACTTTTATCAAATTTTTTATGGATATCTTTCACTTCCAGAATCGGCATCTCTTCCTCCATCAATTGAAATAGCTCAGCTTCTTCTCAAACTTGGCAAGAAGAATGGTGAGGAGTCCACTGAAGACAAGGTAGAAAACACCTGTCATGAAAAGAGGCCAGATTATTCCGTCAGATTTGATGAATGTCTGTCCGGCCCAGATAAGCTCATATACGGCAATTACACGGGCCAGGGATGTATCCTTGACCAGTGTGATTATCTCGTTGCCCATGGGGGGAACAATGCGCTTTATAACCTGCAGGAGGACTATCTTGAAGAAGACCTGGCGCTTTGTGAGACCCAGCACCTGGCCAGCCTCGTACTGCCCCTTGGAGATGCTCTCAATTCCACCCCGGTAGATTTCCGAGAAGTAACATGAATAGTTGATTATGAAGGCAACCATGACGGCGGTGAACCGCCCGGAGGTGCCCATGCCCCAGATGTTCTGGTGGAACAGAAGGCCGGGGCCATAGTAGATGACGATAAGCTGGAGCATGAGAGGAGTTCCTCTCACGATCCAGACTATAAAACGTACAATTATTTTCAGGGGCTTGAACCTGCTCATTGACCCGAAGGCCACGATAAGTCCAAGGGGAATTGCCCCCGCCAGTGTGAGCAGAAAGAGCTCAATTGTCTTTATAAACCCGTCACAGAGGCGGAGCAGAACTTCCTGAACCATTATTTCTGCGGGATTATTGAAGCCTGTGTGCCGTACTTCTCGGCAGCCTTCATCATAGAGCCGTCAGCATATGCTTTCTTGAAGAAATCATTGATAGCTGGAACAAGGTCAGATCCCTTTCTGAAGCCGACACCGTACTCCTCTTCTGTAAGAGCAACTGTGTATGTCAGGTCCGGATATGATGTTCCAGGGCCAACCATTGCGGCAGCCATGAGGGAGTCGATGATACATGCCTCGGATGTTCCTGCGGCAACTTCCATAACTGCGGCAGCCTGTGTCTCAACAGCAGTAGCCTTGAAGCCATTGTCTTTTGCAGCAGCCTCTCCGGCACTTCCTGCCTCTACAGCAAACTTGAGAGCCTTGGCATCAGCAGCTGTCTTGAGAGCTCCTGCCTTAGCCTTGTTCACTACGATGATCTGTGCGTTGTTGCAGTAGGCATTGGATGTAGCCATAGCCTTCTTGACACCGTCGGTAAGGGTCATTCCGTTCCATACGCAGTCAATTGTCTTGTTCTCAAGCTCCATGCTCTTGGAGTCCCAGTCAATCTCGATGAACTCGCACTTTACACCGAGCTCCTTGGCAAATGCCTTTGCCATATCAGCATCAAAGCCGATCCACTCATTTCCTTCCTTGTAGTCCATTGGTGCGAAATCTGTGATTCCTACTACCAGTGTACCTTTTCCGGCAACATATGCCTTATCTGAGCTGGATGCCTCTTTTTTTCCACCAGCAAATGCGAAAGCTGCGCAGAGTAAAAGAACCAGTGCGCAGATAAGAATTTTAGATGAAGTTTTCACTTTTTTCTCCTTTTTTGTCAGCATAGACTAAAAAGTGCATTATATCAATCAAATATCGTGAAAAAAAATATAATATAGAATATAATTGAAGATGGAGGTCCCATGAAAACCTATTTTATCCTTGACGGCTACAGCCTGATCTATAAATCCTACTTTGCCTTCATCAGGAATCCTATGATGAATCCAAAGAGAGAGAACAGCTCTGCCATATTCGGTTTTTTCCGCACCCTTTTCAGCCTGTTTGACCGTTACAATCCAGAATATTTCCTGGTGACCCTCGATTCTCTGACCCCCACCTTCCGCCACCAGATGTATCCTGAATACAAGGCTACCCGGGATAAGACACCAGAGGATCTCCATGCCCAGATTCCACGTATCGAGGCTATACTCAAGGCCCTGGGAATTGCAGCCATAAGAATGAACGGCTATGAGGCTGACGATATAATTGCCACCTATGCAAAAAAGTGTCAGGCCGAAGACTCCCAGTGCCGCATAATCACAGGAGACAAGGATCTTCTCCAGCTGGTGAACGAAAACATAAAAGTAATCCGCTACGGCAAGGATGACTACAACGAGATGGACCGGGAGGGTGTGTTCAAGGAGTGGGGGGTATGGCCTGAACAGATACTGGACTACCTTTCCATCTGCGGCGACACTGCAGACAACATCCCGGGAGTAAAAGGAATCGGCCCCAAGGGAGCTGTCACTCTGCTCCAGACCTACGGAAGCATCGACAGCATCTATGAAAATATAGAAAACATCAAAGGAGCCAGCAAGGCCAAGCTTGAGGCTGGAAGGGAGGATTGCCTCTTAAGCCGGAAGCTGGTTCAGCTCTGTACTGACGTGCCGCTGGAGCAGTGCCTGGATGACTTCTCAACAGCCCACCTGGATTACGCTGCAGCAGTTCCTCTCCTTAAGGAGGAAGGAATCAAAAGTGCCATCAAGTGGCTGGAAGAGAAGGCTGGAGCTCCGCTGGACGGCCTTTTTGCACAGGGTTCAGAGGAAGCACCAGAAGCTCCAAGGCCCACCGCAAAAAAAGGTGCTTATACAGCAATAACAGAACTATCACAGCTGGATGAACTTGTTGCCAGAGTTAAAAAAGCTGGCATCTACTCCTTCGATTCCGAGACAGACAGCCTTGATTTCGTGTCAAACCGACCAGTGGGCTTCTCCATCGCCATCAAGCCTGAGGAGGGCTTCTACATACCGCTCCAGGCAGAGGGCCAGACATTTATCCCGGAGGAAATAGTAAAAAACAAACTGCGGCAGATCCTGGAAGATCCTTCCTTGAAACTGGTGGGGCAGAACTTCAAGTTCGACTATCAGGTGCTTAAACGGTGGGGCATAAACCCTGCCAATATATGGTTTGACACAATGATTGCAGCCTGGCTTGTGGACATCCGTATCTCCACCTACAACATGGATTATCTGGCGGATCACTACTTCGGCTACAAGACAATCACCTTTGACGATGTGGTGCCAAAGGGCAAATTCTTCCAGGATGTGCCGCTGGAACAGGCCAAGGAATATGCGGCCGAGGATGCAGACATCACATTCCGGCTCTATGAGCATCTATTCCCTATGGTAAAGGCAAACAATGAGAAGCTCTTCTTTGATGTGGAGATGCCACTTGTAACTATCCTGGCTGATATGGAGCTGGAGGGAATCCGCATAGACAGGCATGTGCTTGAGAAATATTCTGTGGAGCTGGATGACCAGCTCTCTGCAATAGAGAAGGCTATCTACCAGGAGTGCGGCAAGGAGTTCAACATCAACTCGACTCAGCAGCTCCAGGAGATTCTTTTCACCGACCGGAAACTCAAGCCTATAAAGAAGACCAAGACCGGCTATTCCACCGACACCTCTGTTCTGGAGGAGCTGGCTCTTGAGGATGTGGTGCCCCAGATGATACTTAGGTACCGGGCTTTGGCAAAGCTTAAATCCACCTATGTGGATGCCTTGCCCCAGCAGACAGACTCAAGCTCCCGGATCCACACCACCTTCCGGCAGACAGGAACAGCCACTGGCCGTCTTTCCAGCATAAATCCAAACCTTCAGAACATCCCCATCCGGGACGAGGAAGGGCGCCGCATCAGGAAAGCCTTTATCGCAAGAGCCGGCATGGTGTTCCTCAGCGCAGACTATTCACAGATCGAGCTGGTGGTTCTTGCACATCTGTCAGAAGATCCCGAACTTACAAAAGCCTTCAACACAGGGGTGGATGTCCACCGTCTTACCGCATCTTTGGTATTCGGAGTGCCCCAGGAAGCAGTGACCCCTGACCAGAGACGGGTTGCCAAGGTTATAAACTTCGGCGTCATCTATGGCATGTCAGCCTTCCGGCTGAGCCGGGAGCTTAATATTCCGGTGCAGCAGGCCAGCGGCTTCATAAAGATGTATTTCGAGAAATATGCAGGGGTGCAGAACTTCATCAACGAGACTCTGGAGTATGCACGGGAGCATGAAAGCGTAAAGACAATCCTGGGCCGGGAGCGATTCGTCAACGCAATCAACAGCAAGAACCACAACGAGAGGAGCGGCGCCGAGCGTATTGCCTTCAACTCACCTATCCAGGGCTCTGCGGCAGATATAGTGAAGATGGCTATGATCAACATCTCAAAGAAGCTGAAAGAGAAAGGTCTGGAATCCAAGATGGTGCTTCAGATACACGACGAGCTTATCTTCGAAGTGCCTCAAAAGGAAGTGGAAGCAATGAAGGCCCTGGTCAAGGAGGAGATGGAGAATGTCATAAAACTCCATATTCCACTCAGAGTCAGCATTGAGACAGCAGAAAGCTGGGGAGATATGCACTGATGGTCATCGGAGTTGCAGGAAAGACCTGCGCAGGAAAAAATGTTATTGCAAAAAATATTGAGAAGCTGGGATACAGCCATGTGGATGTGGACCAGCTTGGTCACATAGCCCTGGAAAACGAGAAGGCAAAGCTTTTTGAGGCATTCGGGCAGGGAATACGGAATGCAGACGGTTCTGTGAACCGGAAGGCTCTGGGGGCAATTGTTTTCTCAGATCCCGAGGAAAAAAAGAAGCTTGAGAGCATTGTCCACCCCGAGATGGTGCGGATGGTGGAGGATATCATAGCAGAGCGTCAGAATGTGGTGATCAACGCCGCTATCCTGTTTGAGATGAAGCTGGACAGGCTGTGCGACATTGTGTTCTGGGTGGATGCTCCGGTTATAGTACGGTTCTTCCGGGGATTAAAAAGGGATAAGGTTGGAGCCTGGGCACTTTTTAAAAGAATTTGGGCTCAAAGAAAGATGAATCCTAATGATTTTGCGTCAGATGCCGATATTTTTACTATAAGTAATATAGGCAGCAGTGAAAAAACTGCTGAGAAAATAGTAAAAATACTTGAGAAAAGGAAATAATATGGAACAGCAGAAACTTTTATGGACAATTCTTTCAGTAGGAATTTTGGTTCTTATCATCCTGGGAGCAGGAATGTTCTTCTTCCTCCCATCCGACAGCACAGGCCTTGCACAGAACGGCAAGACAACAGAATGGTCAAAGGCCGCTTCTCCGGCTCCTGAACAGAAAGCTCCAGACGTAAAGAAGACTCCAGTGCAGCCTGCTGCCCCAACTCCTGCACCTAAGCCAGAGATCAAGAAGACTCCTGTTCAGACTGCACAGACCCCAGCTCCGGCTCCAAGGCCAGAGGTTAAAAAAACACCAGTACAGACCACACCGGCGCCAACACCAGCACCTAAAGCAACTCCAGCTCCAGCAACAAAACCTGCTCAGACTACTCAGCAGACACAGACCAAGCCTGCAACCACAACAACACAGCAGGTCGCAAAACCAGCAGCTCAGACACAGACTACAGCCGCAAAACCGGCAGCAGCTGCAACAACAGCCAAGGGCAGCTACTGGGTTCAGGTTGGATCATATGCCACAACAGATGCAGCAGAAAAGACAAAGAAAGATCTTGCTGCCAAGGGATATACTTCTTCTATCCAGTCAATCACAGCAAATGGCAAGACATACCACAGAGTAAAGATCGGACCATATACAAGCAGAGCTGATGTGGACACCCTGCTGCCTAAGATCAAGGCACTTCCTGGAATGGGCGACAGCTTCATAACTACAAAGTGATATGTTTTCAGATTTAAACCAGCTGTTCCAGCGGCTGGCAGCCTCTAAATTCAGAAGCAGCTTCCACCTACGCAGGCGGGAGCTGTCTTATTTTAACGAGAAGGGGCTTGATACAATAATGGAGCATGCACAAGAGCTCCTACAGTCCCGCCTGTTCGCCGCCGAAATACCTAACGACGGCAAGCAGACACCCATGAAGAATCATCCGGTGTTCATAGCCCAGCACGCCACAGGATGCTGCTGCCGGGGCTGTCTGGAGAAGTGGCATGCCATCCCCAAGGGACACCAGCTCACTCCCGAAGAGCAGCAGTACGTCCTTGCCGTAATCAGGGCGTGGCTTTTACGCGAAACCCAAGACAAGCAAAATAAGCCAAAAGTTTTCTATTGCCAATAGCAAGAATTTATGATATTTTTATGTTAGTTTAGTGAATTTTTTATAAAATTTCACTATAGAGGCGTGAATTGTCATATATTAATCGTATTTTAGACCTGGAAAAAATTCTTTCCACAAAATCACTTTTCCTGTTTGGCCCCAGGCAGACAGGGAAATCGTCCTATATCAAAAATCAGCTGCTCAAAAAGGACATTGCCCTCTTCTGGACCCTGCTTGACGGACGGCTCAGGTTAAGAGTTCTTGCAGATCCCGGCCTGCTGAGGCAGGAGGTCGAAGTAAGAAATCTCCATGACTGTACAATTATAATTGATGAAATACAAAAATGTCCTAATCTGCTTGATGAAATCCAGTTTCTTATTGAAGAACGGAACATCAGGTTCCTTCTTACCGGCTCCAGCGCCCGGAAACTGAAGGATGCAGGAACAAACCTGCTGGGCGGCCGTGCTACAGAACGTCATTTTCATCCTCTGACATTCCCGGAAATTCATGACAGTCCCAATTATAACCTTCCCTTCATCTTTGAGCATGGCCTGCTTCCCTTCATGTTCCTCTCGCAGGATATAGAGGAGGATTTAGCTGCATATATCAACACATACCTGACAGAAGAAATAGCGGCAGAAGGTGCGTCCCGGAATATTCCCGCTTTCGCCCAGTTCTTGAATGTTGCAGCCCTGACAAACTCACAGCTCCTCAATTATACAAATGTAGCCAGTGACAGCCAGGTTCCGCATCAGACAATCAGGCAATGGTATCAAGTATTGGAGGACACCCTGCTTGGTTATCAGCTTGAACCCTTCAGAAAAACAGTAAAACGCAAAGCAATAGCCACATCCAAGTTCTATTTCTTTGATATTGCGGTTGCAAGATCTCTAAAAAACATTCTGCCCCCTGCCGAGAATACTGCTGAATTCGGAGAGTTCTTTGAGCAGCTCGTATGCATGGAATTAAAGGCATGGATTGATTATACAAACCCTAGAAGCAAGCTGACTTTCTGGCGTTCCACAACCGGGGCAGAAGTTGATTTCTGCATTGATGAGAGAACAGCAATTGAGGTCAAGTCATCCGACAAAGTCTCTGATAAGCACCTTAAAGGACTCAAGGCTCTGCGGGAAGAGGGTATTTTCAAGAAATACATTGTCGTATGTCAGGAAGAACACCCCCGCCTGATTGATGGAATTGAAATCCTGCCCTGGAAGTACTTCTTTGAGCAGCTTTGGACAGGAAATATTTAAGCAGCGATTTATTTCTTGATATTCTTCACCATCTGCTTAATCTGATCCTGCCACTCCTCCACCAGCCACTCCGGTTCCCGTGGAATTGCATTGCCGCCCTGTGACAGCACCAGATCCTGAATCGGCCGGAACTGGGTAGCAGTAAACGTAATCCGAGTCCGGTCTTCTTTGTCAAAATCAGTAATCTTCTGGTCATCAGCCCATACCCTATCCTTGATATATTGCCGGGAATCACCGAAGAAATCGATTACATACTTATCCTTATCATCAGAAGCAAAGGTACCGAACCGTCCGCCCCCGCACCTAGCAGAAAACTCATAATTCTTAGGCAGCTCAAAGCGTTCTGCAGTCACCTCCAGCCTTTTCATCCGACTAAGGACAAAGACCCGCTCCGCTTTCCGTTCCTCAGCAAAGCCATAGAGATAGCAAACCCCATCATCCAGCAAAAGCTGATACGGACGCACTCTGCGGCGCATCTTCCGAGTGTCCCAGCGCCCGGTGTAATCAAATTCAATCACAAAGTTGCCCTGCAGGGCCTGGATCACCTCGCCCCACACCTGTTTATCCACCGCAAACTGCGGTGCGGGAGGAATTGCAATCCGCTTCAAGAGCGCGCTCTTACCTGCTGTCTGAGTATCAGTGACAAAGTCGATAACCCCGGCAATCTCATCATAGATAGGACTCCCCTGGAAGCTTGAGAGCAGCGTCTTGGCCGCAGAAAGATAGAAAACATCCTGGGCCGAGATATTGTTCAGGGCAAAATCCCAGTCCTCAAAGTAGTAATAGCCGTTTTTCTTGCGGTCGTACTCCAGTGGCGCCTGGAAATAGGTGCGCAGTACATCGATATCGCGGTTGATGGTAGCCTCGCCCACCTTGCTGTAGCCCGTCTGCTCGCAGTAGAGCCGCTGCAGCTGCTTGTTGTTGGGGTACATGCCAGACTTTATGGCGTTGTGGATAATGATAAGCCGTTCCAGCATCTTCTTGTTCAAAGTACGTGTTTCTTTCTTTTTCATAGTTGTAATATAACACGGATATCTATCATAGTGTGATAGAGTAGGAAAATTTTTTAATTGTGGCGAATTCGCCATAATTATGATAGTGGAATGTGTGGTATAATTATAATATGTTACTAGATGATTGGGAAAAAGTTATACGGAAGAATAATCCAGAGCTGGCTCCGCTCTTTACCCGTGATGGAGCGTTCCCCGGCTACTCCAGTGCATATCCAAAGGTACTTTTCATAGGGCGTGAATCCAGGTATGCAGAAACTGGCGACCGCATCACCTCGGATATCGCGTGGTTCAAAAAGCTTAAGCAGGGCGAAGGAATGGGCAACTACTGGAACAGGATTATCACCCTTGTTTACCTAATCCGGACAGGCCAGAAGTATTCTCCTGGCAAAACCCCAAACCCCAGGGCAATCCTAGATCAGATGCGGGCAACTGGTAACTATGGCTTTGCCATAATGAATATTTCCAAGTATGTGAACCCGGAAGAGGAGAAAAGCGGCACCTCAAACTTCAATCTGATAAACCAGTTTCTGGAGGATTCCGAACTGGACAAGAGGAACTTTATACAGGAGGAGATTGCGCTGCTGGAACCCGATATCATCATCACTGCAAACCTCTGGGGATGCAAGATCAAAAAAAAATATCTTGACTTAATTATTCCGCCCCAAGACCTCGGAGCACCTGTGTTTGACCGGACTGAGAATGCCTGCCTTCAGAATTTCCGTCTTAACGGCAGGACTATAAAACGAATAGATACCTATCACTTCTCGGCTGCCGGCAATGATCAGAAGCTGTTCTACGACCCGATTATGGAACTGGTTAGGTAAAAAGATAATTTTTCTTTACAAATAGTAAAAAGAATCATAAACTATTTAAGGGAAGGGGAAAAGTGTGCTGTTCGCAATCTTGGCTCTGCAGTAATATAATAGGAATAATCCAGTGCATATTAACTGTATTTGCAATTATTCTTGCTTGTTATATTCCAAAGCGCATCATGTGGCATCAGATATATTCCGACCTTATCAAAGAATACCGTAGTTATGATTTTGGCATTGCAGTTCAAGGAATAGTTGAGTTCTTTATAAATGATTGTAAATCTAATATTTCTAACATTAAAATAGAATATGAATATCGCTATATACGAGAAATTGGAATAGGTAGAATTAAAACTTCTCAACCCCAATTATGTCTGCATTATCAGCGTCGTCTTCTTTCCCAATTTTTTTATCAACTCGATTTATGTGCTCGTACTCCTTGCTATTATATTGGTAAAAAACGGGTTCTAAAAGATTTTACGAAGAATGAAGCAAATCTTATCCGAATCATTTATCTAATTAACAAAGCAATTGATGAAAGTGACATCGTAAAAAAAGACATTAGCTGTGATTTCCCTTTATCTGCTGGCAAGGGGATGGGGTTAAATAAATGGCTAAGTCATCTTTATTCACTTTTGAAACAAAACTCAATACATATGGGAGATTGTTAAATGAGCAAGAAAATCTTTCTTTTTTTAGGTTTTATTATGCCCCCCTCGGTTTTTTGTTATTTTTTATATCAATCAGCAACAAGTGGAAACCTGCCTGAAACATCAGTTATTGTGGGATATTTTGGAGCTATTGCTTTTGGTTTACTTTTTGGATTTACAATAGAACTTTCACTAAATAATCTTGAGATATTTTCTCTACGAAATAAAAAAATGACAAAACTGGAGAATCAATATAGCAAGCTATTAGCAAATACAAATAAAACCCAACAGGATATAGATGCATTCCGCATTTATTGCAATTCGGTAACTGAAATTTGATATTATGAACATATAACTACTAGGAAATAATATATGAAAATCTGCCCTGCATGCAAAAATGAATTTGAAAAAGGAAACTATTGTAAATATTGTGGAACAAAACTGACAGATATAAAAACCATTTTAGTTTGTAGCCAGTGCGGACGAAATATAGACCCCGATTGGACTTTCTGTCCAGAATGCGGAGAAAAACTCCATAGCCGTTGTTTAATAATAAAACTTCCAAAACAAGATTGCGCTCAAGAACTTGATGGTTATGACTATGAGCTAAAAGAACTTAAGAAACTGAGCCAGGATAATCCTGCTGTTCAACGAGAGATAGGAATTGGCTTAGCGAGAGGATACTGGGGGCAGGAAGATCATGAAGAGGCCATAAAATGGCTTCTGAGTGCTTCAAGGGCCGGAGATGCGGCGGCGATGGTATCATTGGCTATCCACTATATGGATGGCATTGGTTGTTCTGAAGACAAAAAAGGAGCATTTAATTGGCTTAAAGAAGCTGCTCAGCTTGGTTATATTGACGCAATAATACGCCTCGGGAGTTGTTATATGCTAGGGCGAGGGTGCAAGGCAGATCTGAGGTTTGGACAAAAACTTTACAACACAGCTAATTCCTGGCGACTACAAGGAAAAACCTGGTGTGATAACGATACTGTTATTGGTGGATGATAATGATATTTAGCCATTCAAGAATATGTAATAACTGCAAAATCACAGTAGATTATGATTCAATATTCTGTCCAGAATGTGGCCAAAAGGTACAAAAAGCGCAGATTGATTATTTACCCAAGCCAGCCTCATATTGCATTGATTGTGGCCGAGAACTAGATTCCGATGAACTGTATTGCATAAAATGCGGTAAAAAAACTAATATTAGCAGCTCCCCTATTAATGAGAAAGAAATCTTTTTTGCTCTTAACCTAGATTCTTTTATAAAAAATCAAGTAATTCTGGAAACATCTAAAACTGAAGATTATAATAATAAGCTTACAGAAGCGTTTAATAACGCTTTCAGGGCTATTGTTGATGGCAATTGGGATGAAGCTGCGGAAAACTGTAAACACCTAAAAAGAGACTTTTTAACAAACGAAATGGATTACCGCCCCCTTTTATTTGCAGAAATCGACCTATATTTTGCGTTTTACTTAAAAAAGCCACTCCCTGAAAGTAAAAACCTTGCTCATGCATTTCATATTTCTAACGAAAAAGCATTTGAGGCTTTCAAGGAAAAGGTAAAAAAACGTGATCTCAAGAATGAACTTATAATTGCCTCGTTTAAGGATTTTGATGCTTTTATAACTAAAGAAAGGGAATATGCATCATTGCCGATAAAGAACATCGCGGTCTGTGCCACAATGAGCGCCGGGAAATCAACATTTGTTAATGCTCTCTTGGGTTATAACTTTTTGCCAGCCAGAAACAAAGCCACGACCGCTCGGATTACAAGTATTTATGATAGGGATGGCTCAAAAGCAATGGTTGGGTTTGCATCAAAAATCAATAATACAATTGAAACAGATAATAATCTTAAGCCTCAAATAATTGATTCTTGGAATGATAATAGTGATATAACCCACATTTTCCTCCAAGGCGATATGGGTAATATAAAAAACGATGGCCTAATAGTTGCCATACATGATACACCTGGCGTAAATAATAGCAGAGATGATAATCACTATATAGTTACAATGGAATTTCTCACAACGCACAAAATAGATGCAATTATATTCGTAGCAAATGCAGAACATTTATGTACAACTGACGAAATGGCATTACTGAAAGACCTTTATAAGAACGTTATTGCTAACAAGAATATCCCAATTATTTTTATACTAAACAAGGCAGATAATATTGATAACGAAAAAGAAGATATTGGCTCTGTTATTAACTATTACAAAGATTTTGTCTTTGGACTTGGTTTTATAAATCCTCATATTTTCCCCATTTCGGCAAAAGCAGCGCGACTTTTTAAAATGGCATTAAACGGAAAGGGAGAGTATTTTACGGAAGCAGAATATGACGTTTTCCCATTACTCGTGAAGAAATTTATAGATCGGCTAGCTTTCGATAATGATTCTTCTTATTATAATTTAAATATTGGAAATCATAAAAAAAATATATATAATGAACAATATAATGAAGAACAGTTGCAAAAGGCTCTAACAAATACTGGAATTTGTAGAATCGAAAAAGAAATTGAAAAACTTGCCCAATAGGAGATTGATATGACAAAATTTGACTTAAATTATAATCCGTTTACAAAAGAAAAAATTTTTTTAGTTGATGATAAACCAGACAAATTTGAAGAATGCTGGGGGATTAGCAACAAGGAGCTTTCTGAATGGAGTGATAAATTTTTTGAGAAACTATATAAAAAATATAACGATTCAAAGATGTCGGTAAAATTTAAAGGGATTTTACGTGATTATGAATTTTTAAAAGATGCTAAAAAAAGGTATGAAGCTCACAATTCATCCGTTCATATAGAACTGATTGACAATGGCTGCAGTAATTCAAACCAAAAACTTGGCGAGTTGAAAAAACTCTTTAAGCAAATGCAAAAAGAAACTCCCTTCGAGCAATTAAAAAGCAAAGCACTTGAAGATTTATTTAACAAAGTTATTTCTAGCGAATTTGAGATGGCTGTTGTTGCTACCATAAGTAGCGGAAAATCAACGCTTATAAATGCATTGCTTGGTCAGGAATTGCTTCCAGCTCGCAATAAGGCGACTACAGCAACGCTTGCAAGAATTCACGATGTTGATGCGGCAGACCATTTTAGTGGGAAAAGTTATGACAAAAATTACAACGAACTTGCTTCAATTGACCCATTGCTACTTTCTAACATGAACGAACTGAACGATAATCCCGAAACTTCGACAATTGAGATTTATGGTGATATTATTGGGATTAAGTCAAATGATTTACGGCTCGTCTTGACCGACACTCCCGGACCAAATAACAGCAGAACTGAAGAGCATAAAGAACATACTTATTCGCTACTTCAAGCGGACTATAAACCGATGATCCTCTATGTTTTGAACAGCACACAGCTTGAAACAAATGATGATAATAGTCTTTTGAATGATGTGGCAAAAGCAATGAATGCTGGGGGCCGTCAAGCACAAGAACGTTTCATTTTCGTTTTGAACAAAGCGGATGAATTTGACCCTGCAAAAGGCGAAAATGTGTCAAAAATAATTGAGGATGTAAAAGCATATCTTGAAAAGCACAATATTCATAACGCACGAGTATTCCCCTCTGCGGCAAGGATGGCAAAAGTTATTCGCCAACATCAGAATAATCGGCCCCTCTCTCAGACAGAAGAAGATGAAATTTTACCCTGCTATAATACTTTTATAAAACGGGAGTGGAAACATTTTTCTGATTTTGCTCCACTTTCTCCTGCTACAAAAAAAATACAAGATGAAATGATTGCTTCTGCGAAAGAAAACAATGATGTCTATCAAGAAGCACTTATCTATACAGGAATTCCCGCAATAGAACTTGCTATCTCTGAATATCTTACAAAGTATGCGTTGCCGGCAAAAATTACAGAAGGCGTGTATTCTTTCAAGGAAAAAATAGACAACCTGGGCATTGAAGCCGAGGAAAAGGAGAAACTCAAAGGAAATCAAAAAGAAGTTGAAAAACTTGTGGAGAATCTTAATAAAATAGTGAAAGATATACAAAGAGGAAATAAAGCAACTGTTCTAAGAGAAAAGATAAAAAACCTTTCTGTAGAAAAACCATTGCAACAGATTTTTGAAAAAATGCGAAGTGATCTAATGGATCAGTTTATATGGACAACACGATTTATGATTAATTCCCATTTAAACAGAAATGAGGCAGAGGATCAAGTTGATAAACTTAAAAGATCTATGGATGATTTAGGAAGAAGATTTCATATTGATATGCAATCTGAACTAAATAATGTAATGGAAAAGTTGGCAAATGAAGCTGTTGACGAATACAAGAAATATCTTGAAGATTTAATTCCATATAAGGCTCCAGAAGCAATTATTGGAGATTTAAAAAGCAATCTTTCTTTCGAAACTTCACTAGAAATGTATTCAAAGCTTGAATATGTAAAAAATGGAACACGGCGTGTCCCCAACGAAAACAAAAAATGGTATAAACCTTGGACATGGTTTGACCCTTCTTATATAGAAGTTCCTAATCCCCCCGTACGGAAAGAATTTGTTAATTTCTCTGAGTATTTGGAAAGAGAGATACAACCAGAACTTGAGAACTTTGTTACAACAACAAGAAAAAAAGCTTTAAATTGGGCAATTAAGGCTGAAAATGATTTGAAGAATTTTTTCGAAAATCAATTTGATAAGATGAATAAAGAAATTCAGGAAAAAAGTTCCAAGGAGCAAGAAATAATCAGCAAAAAAGAATCTTTTGAAAAAATGATAGAAGAAAATGAAAAAAGGCTCAGGTGGATTAAAAACTTTAAAAAAGACTTGGATTCATTGCTTGCAATATAAGGAGTATTAATGTGAGCATTAGTGAAAAATTGAAAAAAGAGGTTTTGGTAAAAGATATTGTTGCTATTCGGGATAGCTTGTGGTCGTGCATTGCACTCGACCCCACCTTTACAAAAGGATTTCAAGAAAGTTGGAAATATTGTCTTGATAATAACATCACAGAGAATGATTTGTACGAACCTCATGATGATCGAAAGATGTCTGACGAAGTAAGTAATAAAAATTTTTCTAAATTATGTGGAGAATTAAGTTCCAATTTTTCAAAAGAACGCTTGGATAAAATCAAAGAAATTGGACGTATTTTGTATCCAGTTGTTGAGAAGAAACCAGAAAAGCAGATTACAACAAAACAAAACAACATATATAAAAAAGCTAAAGCACCTTCTTCAAGAGATAATAGAGAGAATTCAAGGCTTCGCCGAACGATCACGGGGGCCCTTGTTGGTGCTGGCGGATGTGGTCTGGTGGGGGGCGTGCTCAAAGAACCGCTTCTCGGAGTAATCGCCGGGACTGTATTGGGAGGAGCTATTGGGGCAATAAAACCAAAGAATAATTATTCTTCTGATAATTAATAACTCTATTCACACCCTCAAGCATCTAGGGACTATTGAAAAAAAGACAAGGAGAAACAAAATGTCAGACGGGAAAGATATCACTATACAAACTCAAGGTGAATTGGAAAGAGCCATTAACGAGGCTGATGCTCTTTTAAATAAATCATATCTTTTGGCATTGAATACTGCGGAAATCATTGATAAATACCCTTCTATCGATAATAATAATGCTTTTTTAGATGAAGATTTTATAAAAAATTTCGCGAAAAAAGTTCGCTTTTATGATATTACCCAAATTGTACTTAACAAAAACGAAAATATGCGTGATAAGCTTGTAACGGTATTTGATTCAGTTAGCAGTACGGGTGCCTCAATTTTAATGCACATAAAAGGCAGTGAGAACAAGGTGTCCATTCAGTTTGGTATAAAAAATACCGACACGGCTAAAACTTCAAGTTCAGTAAATGTGCTTGAAAAAACTCTTCATGCAAATTTCCCTGGTTCCCTGTTTGTACAGTGTGATGATAATGTAAAAGAAAAAGTACTGGAAGCTATACCTTTTGAGTGCATTGTTGCAAGCGTAACGGATGTTGCCGGATTACGTTTTGAAGAAGAAACAAAAGATCGCCAGTTTATGCAGGGTATTGAAAAAATGATAGATACTTTACAGGGTGAAACTTATTCGCTTCTTCTCATTGCCGATCCAATAAATTCTGAAGATTTGAATATAAGTCGCAGGGCATTAGAAAATCTATATTCATCACTTGTTCCATTAGGTGAATCGCAATATATAGTAGGCCAAAATATAAGTGATAGCGTGAACCATTCACTTACCAAGAGCATAACCGATACAGTAACTGTAAGCGTAACTGATACTGTAACACACACAGTAGGAAAAACAAAATCTGTAACAGATGGAACTAATTTAAACGAGGTTGATGGAGGTTGGCGAGGCTTTGGCAAAAAAGTTCCTTTTTTAGGAGGATTTTTAAAATCAAAACAGAAAGGTGAAAATCATTCAAGTACAGATAGTACAACAAAAAATAATGCAAGAGCAATCGGGAATGCAATAGGGGGATCTCTTTCAGAAGGAGAATTGGAAGCCACGGGTACTTCTCAAACAATCGGATCTAACCAAAGTCTACAAATAAAATTTGAAAATCATACTATCAAACGGCTTTTAGAGCGAATTGACGAAACACTCAAACGCTACAATACATGTGCAGATTTAGGAATGTGGAATTGCGCTGTATACTGTATTTCTGACAAGACAGACATCACGCAAATGGCAGCAAGTGTATACCAAGCTCTTGTTCGTGGGAAAAATTCCTCCCTTGAAAATGGAGCTATTACATTGTGGGACGAAAAACAATCTAAAATAATTATAAAAGCGCTCAAACACATGGAACACCCCTTGCTGAATTTGGAAAATATAAGTGTAACCCCAGGCACCCTCATAAGTAGCGCAGAACTTGCTATCGAAGCGGGACTGCCTAACCATTCAGTTCCAGGCATTCCCGTTGTTGACTGTGCCGAATTTGGCAGAGGTGTTTCTTTATACGAAGATAGCAAAACAGGACAAGAAGTGCTTCCTTTGGGCAAAGTATACAATATGCACAAAGAAGAAGAGTTACCTGTAGAGCTAAGTATTGACAGCCTTAAATCCCACACATTCATCACGGGTTCAACAGGGAGTGGAAAATCTTATACAGTATACAAATTGCTTTCAGAATTAAAAAATAAAAAATTCCTTATTATTGAACCTGCAAAGGGTGAATATAAAAAAGAATTTGGACATTATGTGGATGCAATATATACTACAAACCCCAAACACCTATGGCCCGCAAGGGATGACAACAATAATAAGGAATATTTGCCTTTGCTTTGCCTCAATCCATTCAGTTTTAGAGGGGAAACTCATATCCTTGAACATCTGGATCGCCTGATTGAAATATTTAATGTCTGCTGGCCCATGTATGCAGCTATGCCGGCAGTTCTAAAAGAAGCTGTCGAAAAGGCTTATGAGGATTGCGGCTGGGATCTTATAGAATCAGAAAATAAATACGATAAAAACTTGTTCCCTAGCTTTGCTGATGTAGCAAGAAATATCCGTACTATCATTGATTCTTCAGATTATGATGCAGAAAATAAAGGAGCTTATAAAGGCGCCCTTGTTACTAGATTAAAATCACTTTCTACTGGTATCTATGGACAGATTTTCGGAGAAGAGGAAATTTCTGAAGAAAAATTATTTGGGGAAAATGTTATAGTAGATTTAAGCCGTGTTGGATCAACAGAGACAAAATCGCTGATTATGGGTCTGCTTGTTCTAAAGTTGCAAGAATATCGGATGAATGAAGGAAGTTCTTCGGATTTAAAACATGTTACTGTTTTAGAAGAGGCTCACAACCTTTTAAGACGCACATCTACCGAACAACTTTCAGAAAGTTCAAATTTAATTGGAAAGTCCGTTGAGATGCTTACAAATGCTATTGCTGAAATGCGCAGTTTTGGCGAAGGCTTCATTATTGCAGATCAAGCTCCCGGCTTATTAGATTTGGCTGTTATCCGCAACACCAATACTAAAATTATCCTTCGCCTTCCAGATCAAGATGACCGAGAACTTGTTGGAAAAGCAGCAAACCTCAATGATGACCAAATTACTGAACTAGCCAAACTTCCTTGTGGCGTTGCAGCTGTTTATCAAAACGAGTGGATTGAACCAGTATTGTGTAGAGTGCAAACGGCTGATAATATTGAGGAATTTAAACAGGACAAAAGCAAAATAAAATCCCATCAGAAAACATATTTTTCTCCAAAAGAAAAATTGGATATTGTAAAATTTCTTTTCAATGGGACAGAACTACCCAAGGAATTAGAAAAAGACTTGCCCAACAGAATCCTTTCTGCTAGAAGCCGATTTATTGTTGAAGATGCAAAGAAAAATGGAAACGGCTACAATAGAAAAGATACGGTTATTGGGGTTGTTTTGGCAGAGATTTATAGCGACATAGCCCTTCTGCTCTCAGATATAAACAACAAGACATCCAACTTTAATGAATTACTGTTTGCTTATAGTCCTGGGCTTGAAAAAGAAGTTGAAGACGAGGAATTGCGTAAAAAAATCTTTACTGCTCTTATTGTTAACCTCTTTATAAATGAACTTCACAATTCAAAATTGCTTGAGGATTGGAAAAAACAATATACTGTGAGGTAGAAATGACAGGTCTAGAATCTTTTAACAGTAAAAAGCTGTCAGGAATTGAGCGAAATTCTTTCAATCCCGATAAGCTTTCTGAAAAAAAATGGGATTTCAATAGAAAAACAGAAGGATTTAACCCAGATAAACTTTCTGAAGAAAAGTTTGACTTTTCAAAGACTGAATTCCAAAGTGAATATAATGATCGAATAAGCCAAACTCCTAGAAATGGCGAAAGAGGATGTTGGTCAGGTGAACGAGGGGAATCTATTTATAAGCCTAGTGATAACGAAATAACAGAAAAGCTTAATAAATACGAATTGTCTGGAATTGAGTATAGAAATGGGATTCCTGACTTTTCTAAAGTTTCTGTTGAAACGCTTGAAATTGGCAAAATGACCGGTCAAAGAGAAGGCCCTGGTGGCAATTTTGAACAAGCTGATACGAAGCTTTCTGACAAATGGAATAAAGAAGGTCGAGATGGTCGAACAGACTGGTCTGCAGGGGATGTAAGAGACTGGCGTAAGGCAAATGGCTACTCGTGGCATGAAAGAAATGATATGAAAACTATGGATTTAGCACCAACAAAGATTCACCAATATTTTAGTCATTTTGGTGGGTGTGGAGAATGCAATATTCGTGATAGCAAAATTAAGGAGGAATTTGATGAATAAGATTTCTATATGTATCTGGGGAAGAGAATTTGATTTGGAAGTTATGTTTGAAAAATATTCAGGGGAAACAATTCTTCCTGTTCAAGAATTTGCATTAAACAATTTTCTTGCAAATCTTTCAATTATAGATGATTCAAAATGCTTTGTTGAACAATATTGCTTGAAATGGAATAAAGAAGATATAGGTTCGGATAAAATTGATAATATTTTTAAATATATTAAGCCAAAATCATTATATATTCTTCGAACAAATGATAACACCAGAATTATAGCTATTATGTGTGCATATAAGTTTTATTCAGACAATAAAATAGCTATTGTTTTTAAGAATGAACATTTTGATAAAGTAGTCATAGATGATGAAATAATCTAAACTGTCTTTATTATTTGAGTTTTTATAAAAAAATGCTCTTTTTTCAATAACTCTATCACCAAATGATAGAGCATCTTAGTATTCTTTCCTTGTGATTAAAAACAAAAAGGTTAAAATTCTTTTATTTTTTCTGTTATCAGCAAGCTGCCTATCAGGAAATGATAGACCACAAGGAGTACAAATACAAGCAATGACAAACTATTATTGTGAATACTGTGGCATGAACTTCGCTAGTGTCAGAGCCATGACCTCTGCAAGGTGCCCTCGACATCCACTAGGGCCGAACAAAGGCTTCCATAAAGTATACGAAGGCTCAGAGAAACCTCAGTATACCTGTAAATATTGTGGGTTCAAGTTCAGTACCATCAGAGCCATGACAGCCGCCAGATGCCCAAGACATCCAAGTGGACCCAATAAGGGCTATCACGCACCAACATTATAAGGAGGAAAAATGTCATACGATTATGACGAGGATGAAGCTCAGGAGATGGCCGAAAAATATGGCCGCAATGCATCGGAAGAGGATATAGAGAATGTCCAGGAAAACATGGACAAAATGAACCGCGGGCCACTGGCAAAGATTTGGAATAAGGTAACCACCCTGTGGGAAGCCTTTAAGTCCCCGAATACGCCGACACACCTGAAAGCAATTATTATCGGTGGGCTTATCTATATGGTTTCGCCTATCGACCTGATTCCAGATTTTATTCCTTTTTTTGGGTTAACCGACGATGTCGGTGTAATAGGCCTTGTTTTCCAACAGTTTCTTAGACTGACTGCCAATGTAGCGGTTGGAGCGGCAATTGCAGGGTCAATCATCAAGCTATACCGCCTGCGCGTGACAGAAATCCAAAAAGAACTTCTGAAACGGAAAATCAATTCTTGCATTGTAAAGAATCTTGAAAAAGGCATGGACGGTTATGTTGTTAAAACCGGCCTTTTAGACGAAACCGGAAGCGAAGTAGATGAACTCACATTTGAAGCAGAGGAAATAGATGACGAAATCTATGAGGGTATGACCATCTATGCCTGAATTATTCTTTTGGAACAAGTCTGGAGTCGAGCTCGATCATGAGTTTTCGGAGCTTGTTGAAACCCTGAAAAACCATGTTGCTGATTGGCAAAAAGAAAACAACTATCATGCTCTTATCGTAGTCAAGAAGCCTATTTCTGATGATTTATTCATCTTTGATATTTCCAAGCCAGTATTGTCAGCTCTAAATCAAACAGGATCAAGCCATAATCTGCTTAAAGCTGATATCGACAGAATGCTCAAAGGCCAAGCAGAATCATTGAAAGATAAAGTCCAATTTGTCTTTTATATCGGATATCCAGAGGAGAAAATAAAAAAAATCATGCCGACACAAAACAATGCTGATAAGGGGAAAGAACGTGCTCTGAATGTTTCACCGATTGAACCCAAGTACTCACTTTCCCAAGTTGTCCTGCAAGAGGGGGTAAAACAGGAGATATATAGTGTTCTTGCCCTTCTTAAGAACATGAGAAAAATCTATGAGGACTGGGGCTTTGGGGAGATTGACCCAGTTCCTCGGTCTGTAGTCAATCTGTGGGGCCCTCCCGGAACCGGCAAAACCATGACGGTTCATGCTATAGCCAAAGATCTTGGCAAGAAAATTCTGGTTCTCAACTACGCTGACATAGAATCCAAATATGTAGGCGAAGCTCCCAAAAACCTCATCGCTGCCTTTGACATGGCAGAAAAAGAGGATGCTGTCATCTTCTTTGATGAGGCAGATTCTTTCCTTGGCAAACGTATAACAAATGTAGATTCTGGAAGCGAACAGGCTATAAACTCACTCCGCAGCCAGATGCTTATGAAGCTTGAGGAATTCAACGGCATAGTATTCTTTGCCACTAACCTGCATGAAAACTACGATAGAGCCTTTGAAAGCAGAATCTTAAAACATATTGAGTTCAAATTGCCTGACGCTGATGCCCGAAAAGAAATTATAAGAAGCAAACTGCCCAAACAGGCTCCGTATGCCCCGGAAGTAAGCCCCGAATACGGCTCATTCAATAATGAACTTCTGACCAAGCTGGCCGGAATCATAGACGGCTTCTCTGGACGGGAGATTAAGAATTGTATCTTGGAACTTTTAGTACAAGCCTCTCAAGCAGAACCACCTCTTATTACCGCAGAAATCATGACAAAAGTCTTTGAAGCAAAAAAGGCAGAGGCAGATTCTATAAAAAGCAAGGATAAAGAACGCAAAGAAAAGCTTTCAAAACAGATACAACATAACCTCAATACAGGGAATTATAAACGCAAAAAAATAAACAGGAGGAGAAAATAATGATTTTTGACGATTTCAATTTCAGGGATGATGATGAGTTTATCAGAGAAATGACTGAACTTGTCAAAAAGTATGGGAAAAAGGCTTGTGAATGTTTTTCCAAGATCCAGGAGGCCGGAGGTTGGCAAAAGTTTGTAAATACTGCTTGGTACGGCGATGAGAAAGAAACCGACATCTTTACCTTTAAAGATTGCCTGGAATGGGTAAAAACCTATTATGACAAAGAAAAGCACTCCGGAGCTTTTGTTGCAAAGAAACAAGGGGGGAACAAGCTGCTTATTAAAATTTGTTTTGCAGGAAAAGACGGAAACCCGCTTCCAGATGAAGAAAGCCATTATTTGATTGTTCGCTGCAATGATCTGGACGACAACTTTAAAAACCAGTTTGGCGACAAAAACACCATAATTTTAAAATAAGGAGTAAGCTATGAGTTTGATTGACATGATAGAAGGTTGGATTGATTTTCTTGAAAGTATCTGGAATTTAATTAAAAGAATTGTTGTACAAATTCTCAGCTTTGCGCGGCATATTTTAAAATTCTTCAAAAATCCTGATCGGCTGAGACAGCTTAAAGAAGATTCCAATAAACTGGCAATAGCTATCAAAGAAAACCTTGATAACGGCGAATACCGGGTTGTCAACTGTCTGTTTGACAATGCGGAAAAGAAAGTTGTTGATCTGGATAATGAAGCACTCGGTATCGAGGCGGAAGAACTGGACCAGCAGACTGAAAAAATCTTTGGCAAGCGGGAAATGGTTATTTTGCAGTAAGGAGTGTTTATGAAACTTATTGGAATTATTGTTGGAATTATTATTGTAATTGCTGTCTTTATCCTGATTAAAGGAAAGAATAAGCCAATAATCCCTACAAAAAATGTGGATATTCTTGGATTGGAAGATATTCTTACATTCTTCAAACGGCCAGAAATCAATAACATCTTAAAACAGAATACAAATCTTATTGCAGTTGCCATCAGGGAAATGGGCAAGGATGGAAACATTAATATCACTGCGGCACTCTTTGATAAAGAAAAAAATTCTGTAGCCGACATTGAAAAACATGCGACGGCTTGGAATGCAAAGCAACTTGACGACAGGCTTTCCAAGACTTTTGGCGATAAAGAAATGATAATTATACAATGATGGAGGCTCTTTTGGCTGAAAATACTACTCCACTCCCCGGCGATATTCTTTTTACCGACCGGGGACTTTATAAACATTATGGCGTCTACATCGGGCGTGGACAGGTCATTCACTTTGCCGGGCCCGCCGGACATGAGACCGAAGCACCTTTGGCAGATATTATACAGACCTCAATAAAAGATTTTCTTCGGGGAGATGAGCTATATATCGAGCGTTATCCAGATTATTTCAAATATAAGCCTTTTGAACCAAAGGAGGTCATAAACAGGGCAAAATCCCGTCTGGGAATGGAGAAAGGTAAATACAATCTTGCAGACTACAACTGTGAGCATTTTGCCAATTGGTGTAAATACGGAGTAAAATTTTCTAGCCAGGTTGAGCAGGTTGCAACTGCTATAGTAAAAATAAGCGGACCAGTTCTTAAGTTTCTTTATTGGCCTTCTGCCCCCATTTCTATCAATAAGATAGTATCTCCTTCTGTCGGCCTTGAAGATATAGTTCGTTTTTTTAAAGAGAAAACCCTCCTCAAACTTTTGCGCTCAAATCCAGATCTGCTCCCAATCGTAATTAAAGAGGAGACAGATGATAGGACTTTCATTTTTGGATGCATTTTCAACAAAAAAACAGAAGAAGCTTTGGCGGAAAATTCGATTGTATGGCAAGCATCCCTTCTTCAGGATGACCTGCAGAAGACTTTTGGCGATAAAGATATGATTATTTTAAAATAACAATGTGGAATCGATTTTTTTTCACTTTTAAAATAATTATTAAAATTATAACTACATATTTATTAATACGATATAGACCCGAGTGGTTTAAAAAGTCGATTATATTGGGTAATATTATTGGTGTATGCTGTTTAGTAATAATGATGATAGGGATATTATTGGGCATTTGGTTTCAAAAAACAAAAAATGATAAAAAACATGTGAAATAAACATTTCAAACTTACTTCAAAACATTGTATAATAGTTTAGTAATGCGTCTCAAATGGAGGAAACATGGAAAAAGGCGAATTTAATATAGTGGATAAAGATTTTGATATTGAAAAATGCAAAGAAGCCGCCAAAAAAGGAAATCCCGAAGCACAACATAGTTTAGCCGTGTGTTACTGGTGGGGGTACCATGGTCTTGATAAAGATGCGAAAAAAGCATTCAGGTTAGCTTCTAAAGCCGCTGAAAAAGGGTTGCCAGAAGCATTAGATTTCTTAGGAGATTGCTATCGAGATGGGAAAAAAGTTACAATGGCTGACAGTGAAAAAGCTTTTGAATGTTATAAAAAAGCTGCTGAACAAGATTATACAGAAGCTATATGTGATTTAGGAGAATGTTATCTTAAAGGCTTTGGAACCGAGCAGAATGTAGAAAAAGGAATTGAATTACTGAGAGAAGCTGCAGATAGAGGATTTGGTATAGCTTTCCGTAATTTAGCAAATTACTATCTTAGTCTGGATGATAATGAAAAAGCTTTTGAACTCTTCAAAAAAGGAAAAGAATTGGGAGATAGTAAATCTGAAACCATGCTGGGCCTTTGTTACTTAGAAGGCGTTGGTACATCTGAAGATGTTGATAAAGGAATAGATTTACTTGCAGAGGCGGCTGATGATGAGGATGAAGATGCCATTAATATTTTGGCTGAAAAGTTCCAAGAAGTGGGTGAATATGAAAAAGCTTTTGAGTTCTATAAAAAAGGTCAATTACTTGAAAATGCGGAATCTCAAACTGGTTTAGGACTTTGCTATTTAAAGGGAATCGGAACCGCCCAGGATCCCCAAGAAGCATTCAATCTAATTGAAGATGCCGCTATAAGATTCAATTATAGCGATGCCTGGTTTTGGTTGAGCTGTTTTTATGCCGATGGAGTTGTGGTGGGAAGAAATCAGAAAAAGGCCGACCTATATTATCAAAAAGCAATTGAAAATGGATATGTTGAACCGACGTCAAATACAAAACAATTGAAAGATTACTATAACGAAAATGATGACACGGAAATTGATTTTTCACAGCTTGGTTCTATTAATTACAATAAGGATAAAGAAAAAATACAATCTTGTATAGTTTACATTGAAAATCATAGCGGAGATGGTAATGCCTATACAGGTTCTGGTTTTATAATTAGCCCTGATGGTTATGTTGCTACCTGTGCTCATGTAATAGAAGATGACGAAGAGTTATATGTAAAAGTTATAGGTAAAAACAAGAAGAAAAAAGCTTATAAAGCAATGGTCATTAAAGCAAATCCAGAAACCGATACTGCCATTATAAAAATTGAGAATGTCCTTAAATTGCCATTTGTAGAATTGGATGACAGAGAGGAGGCAGAGCTCGGGGAAGATATTGTTATCTACGGCTATCCTTTGGGAGGAAAGTTAAATGATGATGTATTTAATTTAAATATTTCTTTTGCTAAAGGAAATGTTTCATCTAATCAGATAAAAAACGAATTAAAACGTACAATGTTAGATATCTCTGCCAAGCATGGCAACTCTGGAAGTCCAATAATCAGTTGTAAAACTGGAAAGGTTATTGGCATTTTAAGAGGGTGTGTTCTTGGGCAAGAGGCTGGAGATGAAGTTAATGATATGATGCCTGTCTGCTATTTGCATGAGCTGTTACATGAACTAGAAGAAGAAAAAAAAGCTGCATCAAAAAAAGCAAATAAAAGCCAAGATGAACCCCGATTAGATGCAAAACCATTGAAAAAATGGGCCGATGTAAAACGTTTTCTTAGAAATGAATATAAGGTTGCTAAAGAAGACAAGGATTTCCTTACTTTTGAGTTCGAGCTGGAAAATAATCGCTCCCAGTTGGTTTGTGTGGAACGAGCAGAAACTCAAGATGGAATACAATGGATTATGGTTTCCTCTTGTGTCGGTTTGATAGATGATTCAGAAATTGACGAAGTGCTTAAGATGGTAGGTGAATATGCTTTTGGCGGACTTGTTAAAACAGATGACAAACATTTCGTGAGATATTCCTTGTTGTTAGAATCCGCTTCAGAATTAAGCTTGCTTCGCCCAATCAATACAATCGCCCAGCTTGCAGATGAGATTGAGGAAAAGTATATTGGAGGAGATCAGTATTAAACCTCTTTAAGGTCTAATTCTCAACTTTTTCTCAAAAAAAAAATAAAAATTTCTCAAAATATTTTTTACTCTATCACGCTATGATAGAGTGGTCTGTTATAATTACAAGATGAATCTAAAAAAGGAGAAATTATGGAGAAAGAAATGAACAATGAAGTACTGCAAACAATCGAAGAAGCAATGGCAGAAATCATGACCCAAAAAGAATGCCTATCCAAAATTCAAGAATCATTAAAAACAATAAAAGCAGTGGCAGAAACCCTCTTTCCTGTACCAGGCGATATTATCTCTGCAAGGTATCACTATGGCATCTACATCGGCCACGGCGAAGTAATCCACCTGCCAGCCCCCACCCCCGAAGCACCAGAGCCAGTGTTCACCCTCGACTTTATGCCAAATTTCAAGGGAAGCAAGCCTATTGTAGTGAAACGCGAGGCCAAAGATTCGGCGAACAAGCCGCTCTCCGCGGATGAGATCATTGCTCGGGCAAAGTCAATGCTTGGAAAGCATCTATGCGATGAAATCAACAGCAGAAAGGCTTTTGTCAACTGGTGCAGATATGGTGCCACCGTTCCTGATATCCAGAATGCCTCATTTGAAACCCCTGAATATCTGGGAGAACTATTTTTCTGCTTGGGAAGGTGTTGGGCTGCAGCAAACGACAGGTATGTCAGCTCTCTTGGGCTGAGCGATATTGACGCAAAAGCCATCATGACAGAGACACAGATCCGGCACAACCAAGAGGTGAAGAAGAACCCAAAGGCAGGCGAAGCTCCGGAGCTCGTTTTATTAAGAACGCTTTTCGGCTCCTATGAAGACCACGAAAATATCGACGAAGTGATAGGAAAAACCTTCCTCATCTGCCTCAGGGAGCTTAATGGGGATGGAAGCTATACTGTTTCCACCTTCCTTGTAAACAAGGAAAATGGCAGCCTCGACAGAGTCCTTATGGTATGGCAGACTCCGATAATCCGGGAAGACCTACAGAGGGCCTTCGGCAACCGCAATATGTGTATCCTTTCATAACCTCCTCAGCTCAAGGCCGCAGGCGGCAAGCAGGCTCTCCACATCGGTGGCTTTCTGGGTCTTCGCCGCCAGTCGTATAATCTTTCCGCAGGTGCGGGAATCATCCAAGGCATCGTGTGCTTTATATGTAATCAAAAACTTCTCTCCAAGATACGTGAGCCTGTGGCAATCAAGCTCAGGCCATGTCCTCTGGGCCACCTTTAAGGAGTCAAAGTAATAAAGTTCTGGGACGGGCATACCATAGTAGTCCATGCAGCTTCTGATAATATTCATGTCAAAGGCAGCATTATGGGCTACAAGCGGAAGTCCTGGAGCATGAGCCAGGAAGGGTGCCACAAGCGTATTCCAGGCTTCGGGGAACTGCGGTTTATTCCGTACATCATCATAGCTGATGTGATGAATCTCCTTTGTCCATTCGGGGATAAAGTACATCTTTGCTGGACAAATGAGCGAATGGAGACTGGCCACCTCCTTGCCGCCGATGAACCGTACCAATCCCACCGAACACGCGCTGTTGGCGTATGTGTTTGCTGTCTCGAAATCAATTGCAACATAATTAAGTCCTTTAGTATTCACGGGCATAGTTCCTATTTGGTTCAAGATTTACAGTTATCTCATAAGCGAAATCCTCGGCCTTCATCTTGACTGCATCGGCAAGCGAGAATGTCTCGTTATGGTCGAAAATATCGTGCATGAAATAATAGATATAGGTGTCAGACAGTTCCTTTACATCGAACGGATACTGATTGACAGGCTGTACATCCATCATCAGCATCTCTTCAAGCGATGTACGGAAATCATCATCATGGCAGAAAGTGAGCCGGGTTCCCCAGCGTTCTGAGTTGTCCTTGAGATTGATCCACATCCTGTCCTCTTCCCAATCACAATCCCCATCCGGTGCCATCTTGATAGGATAAGTAAAATCCAGTTCCATGTTGATTACATACTTTTCGTATGCTGTGTTACCGGCCTCAATCTTTGCATCGAGGTCTTTCTTTATTTCCACCATCTGGTCATAAGCCTTGCGATACAGCTCAAAGAGCCCGTTGTTCAGATCTATAATCTTCTGGGTGTTCTCCGGGGTCCATTCGAACTTCTCGTTAAGCTGGCGCTTTCGGATAAAGAGCTTTATGCGGAGTTTTGCCTTGTTCGAAAGATTCTTCCGATCCAGCTTGTACGAGCTTTTTTCGCTCTTCTCCTCGAACTTAAAAAACTGTTTTGCCTGCTTTCTAAGCTTTAAATCTCTAAGTATTTTTTTTATAAACATGAATACATTATAAAAAGGCACTCTATCATTGCGTGATAGAGAAAGCGCCCCTTCGGAAATTTTCTTAAACTTTACGTTGTCCTCCTTGTGTTCAATACGTACGGATATATCACAAGAGAAGTCATCTGCTGACATCTGTACTGCATCGGCAAGCGAGAATGTCTCGTTATGGTCAAAAATATCGTGCATGAAGAAGTTGATGTAGGTGTCATCCAGTTCTTTTACATTAAATGGATATTCGCACCATGACTGGTTGTCTATCATCATCTGTTCTTCAAACGACTTTGGGTATTTATCGCCATGACTGATGAAAAGGCACGAGCCCCAGCTGTCTGTGGCAGAACTGAGTTCTTTCCAAATTGCTGTTTCTGCAGGTGATAAGCCAAGAGGACAATGGAAGTTCAGTCCCGCGCTGATGACATACCCTTCGAAATCTTTATTTCCAGCGGCAATCTGAGCATCAAGGAATTTCTTGATTTCCAGCATTTCGTCATAGGTCCTGCGGTACAGCTTCAGGAGCCCGTCATTAAGGTCGATAACCTTCTGGGTATTCTCCGGCGTCCATTCAAACGCCCCATTAAGCTGGCGCTTGCGGATATAGAGCTTCCTGCGGATCTTTGCCTCGGTCGGAATATGTTCCAGGTACATATTGTGGTTCTTATTCTGAGCATCTTCCCAAAAGCTGACTTCAAACTTTGCCCGATCTTTGAGCTTCAAATATTCGAGTATTTTTTTGATAAACATACTCTAAATATAAACAATCACTCTATCATTGCGTGATAGAGAAAACACCTTTTCAAGGTTTTTGCGGGTGTGGGGCAATAAAAAAGCGGAGCCTTGCGACTCCGCTTTTCATCTATATAAACAAAGACTTATGCGTCCTTGCTGTCCTCTTCAGGCGGCAGGGTCACTGCGATATGGAGCTCATCCAGTTGTGCCTGTGATACAGGGGTCGGGGTGTCGCACATCATACAGGTTGCCTTCTGGGTCTTCGGGAATGCGATTACATCCCTGATGGACTCTGTGCCAAGGAACAGCATTACAAGCCGGTCCAGGCCCAGCGCGAGGCCACCGTGTGGCGGAGTACCCAGTTCAAGAGCATCAAGCAGGAAGCCGAACTGCTGCCGAGCCTGCTCCAGTGGAATTCCCAGCACCTCAAGGATCTTCTCCTGAAGCTGCGGGTCGTGGATTCTGATACTTCCACCACCAGCCTCGTGGCCGTTGAATACAATATCGTAAGCATCGGTCCTGATGTTCAGAAGGTCGCCGCTGTACAGCTTAGGCAGGTCTTCCTTGACCGGTGATGTGAATGGGTGGTGAACTGCAGAAAGCTTGCCTTCGTCATCCAGCTCGAACATCGGGAAGTCAACAATCCAGGAGAGACATTTCTCGTTCTCATCATAGAGGTTGAGCTTCTTTCCAAAGAAGTTACGGAGCTCAGAGAGACAGTTGCATACGATTTTCTCGGTATCGGCTACGAAGATGAGCACGTCGCCCACCTCTGCCTCCATCCTCTCATACAGAGCCTTGGACTCTGCCTCGGTGAAGAACTTGATGATAGGTGACTGTGGTCCGTCGGGATTCATCTTGATCCATGCAACGCCTTTTCCCCGTAGCGGCTTTACAAAGTCTGTCATGGCATCCAGATCTTTTCTTGCCAACTTGGAGCAGGCACCCTTCAGGTTGATACCGCGCACCTTGCCCTTCTTTGCCAGAGTGTTCTTGAATACAGAGAACTCGGTGTTTGCAAAGACATCGGAAAGCTCCTTGATCTCAAGACCGAAGCGGAGGTCCGGCTTGTCGCAGCCGTATTTAAGCATAGCTTCCTGATATGTCATACGTGGCAGAGGAAGCTTAAGGTCGATATTCAGGAACTCCTTGAACAGCTCCTTGAAAAGGCCCTCCACTACAGCAATGATGTCATCCTGTGTGATGAAGGACATCTCCATATCCACCTGAGTGAACTCAGGCTGTCTGTCGGCTCTCAGGTCCTCGTCCCGGAAACACTTTGCAATCTGGATATAGCGGTCAAAGCCGGCTGTCATAAGAATCTGCTTGAAAAGCTGAGGGCTCTGGGGCAGAGCGTAGAAGCAGCCTTCCCGGACACGGCTTGGAACCAGGTAGTCCCGGGCACCTTCAGGTGTGGACTTGTTAAGGATTGGTGTCTCCACCTCTACAAAGTCGTTCTTATAGAAATACTCGCGGATAGCGTGCATCAGCTTGCTTCTGAATACCAGGCAGTTTCTGATGGCAGGGTTCCGCAGGTCGATATAGCGGTATTTAAGACGGGTCTCGTCGTTTACCTTCTCAGCATGCAGTGCTTCGAATGGAGGAGTCTTGGACTTGTTCAGGATCTCCATGTCGGTGATATATACTTCAATCTCGCCGGTTGCCAGCTTAGGGTTTGCCATTCCTTCCGGCCTGAGCCGAACTGTACCCTTTGCAGCGATGACAAACTGGCTTCTTAAGCCACCTGCAAGGTCGTGGATCTCTTTTCCGCACACCTCCGGGTCAAATACTATCTGTGCCAGTCCCCACCGGTCGGTAAGGTCGATGAAAATGATTCCGCCGTGGTCCCGGTAGTTCTCCACCCATCCACACAGGGTAACCTCTTTTCCCACATCTTTTGCGGTCAGCTGGCCGCATCTGAAATTTCTCTGTAATCTCATATATTCTGCTCCATCATCCCAACTGAGAGATTTTATTAAGTATCAATTCCCTTGCCTTCTTAGGGTCGGCCTTTCCACCGCTCACCTTCATAAGCTGTCCGATAAGGAATCCAATCGGCTTCTGGTCGCCGCCCTTTATCTGAGCCACAACCTTGGCGTTGTCGGCAAGGAGCTTGTCCACCATTGCCTCAACCTCACCTGAGTCTGCAGTCTGCATCAGGTTGTTCTTCTCAATCACCTGCATCGGATCTGCATCCTCGTTTATGATGATATCCATCACCTTCTTGGCAGCCTGAGCATTGATCTTCTCAGCCTCAAGAAGTTTAATTACTGTAACAAATTTTTCCACTGTAAGGAAGCTGTCGCAAAGGCTCTTCTTTGCCTTGTTCAGGTCCTTGGCCACCTCGCCCCTCATCCAGGAGGCTGCGTTTGCAACGCTTATTCCACCTTTTATGGCTGCCTCAAAGAAGTCAGCCTTGTCCTTCTCTTCAGTAAGGAACTCGGCACCATCCTCGTTAAGGCCATACTCGTCGATGAACCGTTTTTTCCGCACCCATGGCAGCTCCACCTGGGCCGCATCAATCTGGGCCAGGAACTCTTTGGTGGGACAGTATGGCGGCAGGTCCGGCTCCGGGAAGTAGCGGTAGTCGTTGGCATTCTCCTTGCTCCGCATTCCCTCGGTCCGCTTTTTCTCGTCGTTCCACAGACGGGTCTCCTGAACTACGCTCTCCCCTGCGGTGATCATCCGGGACTGCCGCTGGATTTCGTACTGGAGCGCCAGCTTCACATGGCGGAAGGAGTTGAGGTTCTTCACCTCCACCTTGCGGCCCAGGCCTTTGCCCTCGAAGTTTACAGATACGTTGACATCGCAGCGCATGGAGCCTTCCTCCATGTTGCCGTCGCACACACCCAGGTATCGCACCATCTTCCGGAAGTTCTGCATAAAGAGCTCAGCTTCCTCGGGCTTCTTGAAATCAGGTTCGGTGACAATCTCGAGGAGTGGTGTTCCCGCTCTGTTGTAATCGCAGTAGGATGTCATTCCCTCGTGCACCAGCTTGCCTGCATCCTCCTCCAGGTGTGCATCGTGAATCCGCACTTTGGGCATGCCGTCCATCTCTATAAGACCCTTCACTCCGAAAGGGGAGTTGAACTGGGAAATCTGATAGTTCTTAGGCATATCAGGGTAGAAATAATTCTTCCGGTCAAAGACAGCCTTCTCGTTAAGATGGCAGTTCATAGCCCGGCATACGATGTAAGCCTTCCGGACAGCCTCCTCGTTGAGCACGGGAAGCACTCCGGGATATCCCATGCAGACCGGGCACACATGGCTGTTAGGCACATGGGTGAACTCGTTCTTGCAGTTGCAGAAAACCTTAGTCTTGGTAAGAAGCTGGATATGTATCTCAAGTCCGATGAATGATTCTATCATAGTGCCTCCGGTGCGTCAGCAACAGGGAAGACATCAGCAAGCTCCCGGGCTGCGTCAAACAGCAGGTTCTCGCTGCAGTAGTTGGCAAAAAGCTGCATTCCCACAGGCAGGCCATTCTCCACCCCCACAGGGATGCTCAAGGCCGGCATACCGGTCAGGTTTGCAGTTACGGTGAACTTGTCGGCCACCTTCTGCTGATACGGTGTAAGGCCGGCATTTCCATGCTTGAAGGCCTGGGATGGGAAGGCGGGAGCCACAAAGATGTCGGATGAACTGAAGATATTCTTAAAGTCGTCAATAATCTTTGTCCTGATCTTCTGAGCCTTGATGTAGTACTGATCCTGGAATCCTGAGCGGAGCACATAGGTACCCAGAAGGATACGCAGCTTCACTTCATCACCGAAGCCCTCGTTCCTGGATTTCTCCATCAGGTCCATCGGAGTCTCCCCCTCCTTGCTCCGGTGACCATAACGGATACCGTTGTACCGGGCCAGGTTGGCACTTGCCTCTGCTGTCGCAATTGTATAGTAGACAGGGATTACATATTCCAGTGACGGAACCTGAACCCCCTTGATCTCAAAACCTTTGTCCCTGATTGCCTGGATAAGAGCCTTGTATCCTTTCTCAATCTCAGGGCTCAGCCCCAGGTCTCCCTCAAGATAAGTGAAGCTCAGCTTGCCCTTCACTGGCTTTGCAGGCTCCTCTGGATAAGCGATGGAGGTCTGGTCTCTCCAGTCCTGCCCCTTGATTACATTGAACACTTTCTCTGTCAGGTCCAGGTCCTTGGAAAGAACTCCGATCACATCAAGGGAGGAAGCGTAAGCCACCAGTCCGTACCGGGATACTGCTCCGTAGGTAGGCTTAAGCCCATATACCCCGCAGAAGGCGGCAGGCTGGCGGATGGATCCGCCAGTGTCTGATCCCAGGGCAAAGGGGACCAGACCGGCTGCAACAGCAGCCGCACTGCCGCCGCTGGAGCCGCCGGTGACATATTCTTTGTTCCAGGGGTTGTTGGTGCCTCCGAAGGCAGAGAAATCGGTGGAGGAGCCCATTCCGAACTCGTCCATGTTTGTCTTGCCCACCACTACTGCACCGGCGGCCTCCAGTTTCTCTACAGCTGTTGCGTTGTAGGGAGAAACAAAGTTCTCCAGAATCTTGGAAGCGCAGGTGAGGTGGAAGCCCTCCACTGCAATATTATCCTTCACGCCGCAGGGAATATTTGCCAAAGGACCCTCCGGGTTCCGGCATTTCTTCCTGCCTGCATCATACTCCAGGAAGGAGTGGATATCCTTGTCTTTGGCCAATACATCAATCATATCTGGCCTCCTACAGGATATGGGGCACGGTTATGAACCGCTCGTCCCGCTCGGGAGCAGCTTCGATCATTCTCTCGGCAAGGGTGCTCTCTATCACCTCGTCCTTCCGGACCCTGTTCTCTCCTATGGAGACATGAGTTGTAGGCTCAAGGCCTGTCACATCAATCTTCTCCATCATGGAAAAGTACTCTATCATCTGAGATACGGCCTGACTCAGGTTGTCGGCCTCTTTTTCTGTCAGCTCAAGCCTGGCAAGGCTGGCTGTTATATATAATTCATCTTTCTGCATCAAAATAACTTTATAAATTATAATATTTTATGTCAATGATAATATTGAATCACCATCCAAAATCTGGGATAATAAGAGCATGATTTACACCGAAAGGAAAAATCTTTCCTACAACGAGCTGGATTTCAAGGGGCTCTGGAAGATAGAGAACATTTTCCTCACCATGCAGGAAGCGGCAGGAATACATGCTGAGCGTCTTGGGGCAGGTTATGGAGTTCTGAGGCAGAAAGGAATAGGCTGGGTGCTTATCCGGACTTCTCTTAAGATGGACAAGTATCCGGATGTCCATACCCCGGTCACTGTCACCACCTGGCCGGAGCCGGAACGGAGGCTGCTCTTCCCAAGGTTCTTCACTTTCAAGGATGATGCAGGAAATCTTCTGGGAACAGCCTCCACCCTTTGGGCCATCATGGATATAGAGAACCGGTCCCTTGCTGTTCCTGCCTCAAAAGGAGTTTCGGTGGAGACCCCTGCAGAGCCACCTTTAAAACTGGAGCTTCCTGGAAAAGTGCATATGCCGGAGGGGGAGATCTCCGAAAGCATCATATGTCCAAAATATTCAGATCTTGACGTGAACAACCATGTGAACAACTCAAGATATATCGACTGGTTCACCGACCAGATTCCCCTGGAAACTCACCAGAAAGGAATTCTGTCAGAGATATCGGTGAGCTATTCCCAGGAGATCCGGAGCGGCGAGACTGTCAGGCTGGAGTTCTCCCGGAACGGGAACCAGTTCCGTATGGCAGGAAAAGAGAATGACAAGGTGTGCTTTATGGTGAACGCCACCTGGAGAGAGGAAACACTATGAATCAGAAAAGAGTCGAGGAACTTGTCAGAGAGCTTCTTATAGAAATAGGGGAAGACCCGGACCGGGAGGGGCTCATCAAGACTCCCGAGCGCTATGCCAAGGCCATGGAATTCCTTACCAAGGGCTACAGCGAGAATGCCGAGACCATAATAAACAACGCAATATTCTCCTCCGAGGCCAACAACATGATCATATGCCGGGATATCGAGGTCTACAGCCTCTGCGAGCATCATATGCTCCCCTTCTTCGGACGCTGCCATGTGGGCTATGTTGCAAAGGATAAGGTGCTGGGTGTAAGTAAGATTGCCCGCATCGTGGAGATGTATGCCCGCCGCCTCCAGATCCAGGAGCGGCTTACTGTGCAGATTGCCGAGGAGATAAAGCGGGCCGTTGATGCCGAAGGTGTAGGGGTGGTAATGGAATGCCAGCACCTGTGCATGATGATGCGGGGCGTGGAGAAGCAGAACTCGCTTATGACCACATCTTCAGTCTTGGGCACATTCCGGAAGAACCTGGCCACAAGGGAGGAGTTCCTGAACCTCCTTAACCGCAAGCTCTGATATTCATCCAGCTCAAGGATGTTTTCCCGTTACAACCAGCCAGTGCTTCTGGACATTCTGGCCTACCGTAATATCTATAAAACCGGCTTTCTTTAGAATATCAGCAAGTTCCTCTCCCTTATAGAGCTTCATGCCGTCAATCAGCTTCTCCCATTTCTCCCCCATGGCGTCAGTGCCATCAGACTCATTCACAATCAGGAAAAGTCCGCCCGGTCTGAGAACTCGGAAGACCTGTCTGAAACAGTTCTCGATATGAGGCCAGAAGTAGACAGTCTCAAAACCTGTCACCAAGTCGAAGGAATTCTCATCAAAAGGAAGAGCTGACACATCGCCCTGGACCACATTGCACCGGCTGGCCGCTATTGCAGCCTTGTTGACCTCTCTGGTTTTCTCCACAGATATTCCTGAATAATCCAGCCCCCAGCCAACAGCATCAGGGAACTTTTCCAGAAGGACCTTGATATTTCGTCCGCCTCCACAGCCGCAGTCCAATATAGCCGCAGGTGCCAGATTCCCGATATGCCCCATTCCCCAGTCTGCACATTTTGCATGACCCTTGTTCATTCCACCTACCATAAGCTTTCCAAGAAAGCCCTGAGGCTTCCGTGTATTAGCAAAAAATGTTTTTATAAAACTCATAAGTCGCAGCCTCTTTAGTTAGCATATGCTAACTAAAGATAATATACAATGCTGCATTTTTTGTGTCAATAAAAATCTGACCTCAATACTGCTTTGCTATTTTCTTTGCTTCTGATTTAACACGGTCGGCCAGCTCCGGCGGGCTTAGAACCTTGACTGCGCTGCCGAAGTGAAGCACCCAGAAAAGAGTCTCCTGCATCTGGTTTGACTTGAAAGAAAGATAGACTGTGCCATCCTTGTTCTGCCTCATCTTCTGCCCCTCGTGCCAGTTCCGCTCCAGTATGTAAGTGCTTATTTCCTTGGAAAAAAGAAGCTCCACCTTCACCGGGGCCGTAGGGTTGTTCCACACCCCGAAGTTGGGGTCCACATGCTTTTTGATATCGAAATCGGCAGGCACCTTGAACTGCTTTTTTGTGCATGCAATCTTCTTCATTCTGGAAAGAGAGTAGATGCGCACCGCACCAGCCTTATGGCAGTAGCCGATGACATACCAGTTGCCCTTCTGGCAGATCACCTGATAAGGATCCAGACATCTCGGAGAGTATTCCTGCTTGCCCAGAGAGCGGTACAGGAAGTCCATGCTCACCCGAAGCTTGACAGCTTTGAAAACTGTGTTGAAAACTAAATTATCAATATTGGGCAGCGGGTCTGATATGAACTGGATTCCCCCTGCGGCAAAGCTTGAGTTGACCGAAACTTCTCCTGGCAGCATATCGGTGATTTTCTGAAAAATGCTTTTGAAAGAGGCTTCAAGCGGAGTGTTCTTATACTGCTCCAGAAGAGGAATGATGGCAGATACAGTGAACAGCTCGCCTTCAGAAAGCATCACGCTCTTGATGAAGAAGGTAGGGTCGGTGTAGTAATAGCCGTTCTTATCCGCATCGTATTCCAGAGGAGCATTGTAGCGGTCCCGGAGGAACTCCAGATCCCGCATGATTGTGCTTCTGGAAACTTCAAACTGCCTCTCCAGCTGGGGAGCATTGGGGTATCCCCCCTCCCGGATCATTCTGTCAATCTCTAGCAGCCTTAATGACTTGACTTTATCTTCTCTGCTCTTTGCCATACAGAGATTATATCACGATAAAAAGAGTTTCAAAAAAAATTCAATAAAAATTTTTGTTTCTATTGACAGAAACAGAAATCAAGGGTATGTTTCTTCTTGTAGAATCGTTTCTATTTGTAGAAACGATTCTCAAAGGAGTTTTTATGCAGAAAAGGACAGACAGCATATATCTTTCAGTGCCAAGTGACAGATATACCCCCTTCTCCCTGGCCAGGAAAATAGGTGCCAGGGCTATTTTGGAAAGCGCCCGGTTCAACAGGGGAAAAGAGCGGTACTCAATCCTGATGGCAGAGGAGGCCTTCCGGATTCTTCAGGATGAGGGCGGGGTCGCCTATATCATAGATGGAAGAAGAGTTCCATACAGCGGGGATGGAAAAACCGACATACTCGACGCCCTTGTGGCTGTAGCCGAGGAGAATGAGATTGCTGTGAAGGATACCCCGGTTCCTGCCAGTGGAATCGGATATCTGGGTTATGAATTCTGCACAAAATGCGACACCATAACCCTTGCCCCCCAGAAAGACGAGCTTAAGATCCCGGAAAGCGAATTCATCGTGGGACACATATACATAGTATTTGACCATTTTACCGAGATGCTGCATATCTTTGCCCTCAACTATACAGAGCACCAGATAGACCTGCAGAAGGCTGTCACCACCCTGAAGCGCCGGCTTGAAGACCTTGACTTCAGCTACCTGGCACCTTCCGAGGATGGGGCTCCATGCAAAGTGATCACCGACCTTGAGCAGTCTGAGAAAGATTATAAGGAAAAGGTTGTGGAGCTGAAAAAACACATTATCGCAGGAGATATTTTCCAGGCAGTTCCAAGCCGCAGACTCCAGCTTGAGTGCAGCATACCTGCCCTGGATGTATACCGCAGGCTCCGTTCCCTCAATCCTTCTCCATATCTCTTCTACATAGATTTCGGAGACCGGCAGCTCCTGGGCAGCTCCCCAGAAAGCCTGGTGCGGGTGCGGGACGGCCTTGCCTCCATCCGGCCTATAGCTGGAACCCGCCGCCGTGGCAAGACCAGGGAAGAGGATGAGCAGCTCAAGAGGGAACTGCTCCATGATCCCAAGGAAAAAAGCGAGCACCTGATGCTGGTGGATCTGGCCAGAAACGACCTGGGCAGAGTCTGCAGGCCTGGCAGCGTCCAGGTGACCCGGTATATGGACTGCGAGCTTTTCAGCCATGTCATCCACCTGGTAAGCGATGTCCAGGGAGTTGTCCAGGCAGGAATAAAGCCTATCCAGGTGCTCCGGGCTGCCTTCCCTGCCGGGACTGTAAGCGGCGCGCCTAAAATCAGCGCCATAGAAATCTTAAGCCGGCTGGAAAAGGTGAAGCGCCGCTTCTATGCAGGAGCTGTGGGATATCTGCAGCCCTCCGGCGACCTGGACTTCTGCATCGGCATACGCTGTGCCCTGAAGCAGGATTCCACCTGGACCCTGCAGGCCGGCGGCGGCATTGTATACGACAGCACCCCGGACCGGGAGTGGGAAGAGACCAATGAGAAGCTGGGAGCGCTGAAAGAGATAATTGAAGGAGGAAACAAATGATTCTGGTTATCGACAATTACGATTCCTTTACATATAACATAGTCCATGCTCTGGAGCGGATTGGAAACGAAGAAGTCAAGGTTGTCCGCTCAAAAGAAATAACCATTCAGGAGATTGAGGCTCTGAGCCCCTCCCGCATTGTGCTTGGCCCCGGACCGGGAACACCGGCCGACGCAGGAATCTGTGTTGCAGCTGTACGGCACTTTGCAGGCAAGTTACCGATCCTGGGAATCTGTCTCGGACATCAGGCCATAGGAGCTGCCTTCGGTGCTAATATTGTCCAGGCAAAGAGGATCTGCCACGGCGTGGTGGAGGAGATGAGCCTGGATGGAAGAGGTCTCTTCCGCATTACAGGCAAGAAAGGTGATTTCACCAGGTATCACTCCCTTGTCATAGAGGAGGCATCACTCTCCGAGGACTTTGAGATCACAGCAAGGTCAAAGGATGGGGATATCATGGGTATACGTCATAAGTCGCTGTTCATCGAGGGAATCCAGTTCCATCCCGAATCCATTGCCTCTCCCCAGGGAGATGATGTGTTCAAGGCATTTCTGAACTACCGGTCAAATGCCTTCGCCGCCGCAGACTATCTGAACCAGATTCTTGCAGGCAAGGACCTGACCCAGGAACAGGCCGCCCTGTTTATGGAAAACCTTACCGACGGCATACTGGATGAGCGGATCACAGCCGCTATCCTCACTGCCCTTGCCGCAAAGGGACCTGCCGCATCAGAGCTTGCCGGCTGTGCATCGGTGCTCTGCCACAAGAAGACCCCTCTTGCAGTAGATGGAAACAAGGTGGCAGAGATTGTAGGTACCGGCGGTGACGGCAAGGGAAGCTTCAACATATCATCTCTTTCCGCCATTGTGGCAGCCAGCTGTGGCCAGCCTATGGCAAAGCACGGAAACCGGGCAGTATCCAGCAAATCGGGATCTGCAGACTTCTACGAAGCAATCGGTGTCAAGATTGACAATACTCCGGAAAAAACAGCAGAGCTGGTCAAGCGGACAGACTTCGCCTTCCTTATGGCTCCTATCTATCACAGCGCCATGCGGTTTGCAGGCCCTGTCAGAAAAGCTTTGGGAATAAAGACCTTGATGAATGTCGTAGGACCTCTCTCCAACCCGGCCGGTGCCGCATACCAGCTTCTGGGTGTCTATGGCAAGGAACTGCTGGTTCCGGTGGCAAAAGCCTCTAAGGCATTAGGCTCAAAGCGTGTTATGGTGATCACCAGCCAGGATGGCTTTGACGAGATTTCCCCATGTGCCCTTACCTATGTATATGAGATAGACGAGAACGGATCCGAGCGGGAATATACCATAGATCCTGCAGATTACGGCATCCCGGAAATCCCTGTGGAGGAACTTTCCGGAGGTACTGGAAGGGACAATGCCCAGCTTGGCATGGATGTGCTCCAGGGCAAGGGCCGTAAGGGAATCCTGGAGGCAATATGCCTTAATGCAGGCTCTGTCCTTTATGTCTCCCGGAAGGTTGACAGCATAAAAGAGGGCTACAAGAGGGCAAAGGAGGCTATCCAGAGCGGCAAGGCGCTGGCCAAGCTTGAAGAGGTCAAGCGTGTCTCCAACAACCTGTGACGGGAGCTTTTATGACTGCAGATATTTTAGACAACATCATTGAGAAACGAAAAAAAAACTTAACCTTGGTCGGGGTGGAGATGGGTATCTCTGTGCCAAAGGAGCGGAGGCGCCCGGTGACTCCATTCTTGCCGGACAAAGGGGTACTGCTTGAGATAAAGAAAGCATCTCCCAGCAGGGGAGACATTGCCCTGAATCTGAATGTGCCAGCCGCTGTAGAAACATATGCAAAGGCAGGGGCTGCGGCAATCTCTGTCCTTACCGAGAAGAATTATTTCAAGGGAAGCCTTCGGGATCTTATGGACGCATGCGATGCTGCAGATTCCCTTTCTGCCTGTACTGGGCTCAAGGTTCCTGCAATCCTTAGAAAAGATTTTCTTCTTTCCCCAGAAGAGATTGATGTCTCATACCGGGCCGGAGCTGATGCTGTGCTTCTTATTGCCCGTATTCTGGATGATGACCTGGCGATCAAGATGATAAAACGGTGCAGGGAACTGGGGATATCGGTCCTTCTGGAATTAAGACAGGATGATGACCTCCGGAAGCTTAAGGTGATTTCTGAAACCGTTGGCCTTGAGAACATTGTATGCGGGGTCAACTCCAGGGATCTTAAGGATTTCAGCATAGATCTCCTTGCACCAGCAGGAATGCTTGATAAAATAAGGGGCATTGCAGACCAGGATATGAAGGTGCTATTTGAGAGCGGCATCCGGAGCCAAAAGGCAGCCGCTTTTGTGGGGGAGATGGGATTCTCCGGCCTCCTGCTCGGAGAGGCTGTGACAAAAAACCCGGAGCAGGCGTCCGATTTTGTCCGCGCTTTCATGGAGGGAGCCCCAAAGGCAAATTCAGAAAAATGGCTCTCCCTGGCAAAAAGAATCCATTCAGGAAAGCTGCCGTTAGTAAAGGTATGCGGCCTTACATCTCTCCGCGATGCAGCCCTTGCCGCAGAACTGGGAGCCGATTTCCTGGGCTTTATCTTCTCAACCACAAGCCCCAGGAATGTGGATCCAAAGATGATACCAACCGTCAACACTGTACTGAATGAGCTTTATCATGCAAACAAACCTAAGCTGGTTGGAATCATAACAGAATGCAACAGCCTGGAGGCTCAGACGGCCATGAAACTTGCGGCCCAGGGACAGCTTGATTTTATCCAGCTCCATGGAAGCCAGGCAACCAACCTGTTCTTCCAGCTTTGGAGCCTGCCCCGCCTTTCTGTAGTGAACATAGATGCCCCGGAGGATATAATATCTGTAGAGACTCTTCTTGATCAGGGCGAACCCAGAATCCTCATAGATGCAAAAAAAGCAGGACTTATCGGCGGCACAGGAAAGACAATAAACACAGAACTCTGTATGATGGTGAAAAAAAAGACAAAGCTGTGGCTTGCCGGGGGAATCAACCCTGATAATATTTACAGAATCATGGAGCAGCTTGAGCCCGAGCTGATAGATGTGAACAGCGGTGTCGAGAAAGCGCCGGGAGTAAAGGATCCTGAAAAGCTTAAAGTTTTCTTTGACCAGATAAAAAAGTGGAGGGAGAAATGACATCATCTGTGGATGGCTTCTTTGGACAATTTGGAGGAAAATATGTGGCAGAGGTTCTAAGGCGGCCGCTGGATGAACTGCAGGCAGCCTTTGAGCATTATATGAAAGATGCCTCCTTCCTTGAAGAACTGCATATTATTCAGCGGGATTATATCGGACGGGAGACCCCTCTTTACTTTGCACCAAAGGCAACAGAGCTTCTGGGAGGGGCCCAGATTTATATAAAACTGGAGGGACTGGCCAACACAGGAGCCCATAAGATAAACAATGCCATGGGACAGTGCCTTCTGGCAAAACGGATGGGCAAGACAAGGATTATTGCCGAGACAGGAGCAGGTCAGCATGGTCTGGCCACCGCGGCCGCATGTGCCAAGTTAGGGCTCTCCTGCACTGTTTACATGGGAGAGATTGATGTGCGCCGGCAGCAGCCCAATGTGGCGGCCATGGAGCTGTACGGAGCAAAAGTACAGCCTGTGACCTCCGGCAGCAGAACCCTCAAGGATGCTGTGAACGAGGCTATGCGGGACTGGGCGGCAAACTTCGAGAACACCCACTATGTGCTGGGCAGCGCCCTGGGGCCAGCTCCCTATCCTGATATGGTGCGGGAATTCCAGTCTGTCATCGGGAAAGAGGTGGAAAAACAATGTGCAGAACGGAACATAGAGATCGGAGCTATGGTAGCCTGTGTGGGCGGCGGCTCAAACTCCATAGGATTCTTCGCCCCCTTCCTTGAGAAGAAAGAGATACGCCTCATAGGGGCAGAGGCCGGTGGAATAGGGCCGGGGAAGGGGGAAAACGCCAGCCGCATGTGCAGCCCGGCAGCCAGAGACGGCATACTGCAGGGCTACAAAAGCAGGTTCCTGCTGGACGAGGATGGCCAAGCCCTCCCCACACGGTCCATCAGCGCGGGACTCGATTACTGCGGAATCGGCCCGCAGCTGGCCGCCCTGGGCAGGGCGGGGAGGATTGAGTTCACCTCAATCCTGGACCGGGAGGCGCTGGAGGCTGTAAGCTTCTTCGCAAAGAACGAGGGCATCCTTTTCGCACTGGAAAGCGCCCATGCGGGAGCCGCCGCAATGAAAATAGCAAAGGAAGTTCCATCTCACAAGGCAATAGTAATCAACATGAGCGGCCGGGGAGACAAGGATGTGTTCATCACAAGCCCCGTGTTCAGACCTTCAGAGTGGAAGCAGTTCCTCCATGCAGAGATTGAACGGCTTGAGAACAACAAAGATATTCATGACACCAATATAATGGGAGGCTGCTGAGATGACAGAGAAAATAAAGCTTATGAGCCACCTTGTGGCCGGCTATCCTGCCGACGACCTTGCATTCCTGGCCGCTCAAGCCCTGGTTAAAGGAGGAACCGACATACTGGAGATACAGCTGCCCTTCAGCGACCCCAGTGCAGACGGCCCGTTGATACAGACAGCCTGCACCGAAGTCCTTTCCCGGAATTATAGAGTGGCCGACGGGCTGGCCTTTATATCAAGGCTCAGGAAGGCCTTTCCAAAGGTCACAATCTATCTGATGAGCTACGGTTCTCTGGTGTATACCCCTGGTGTTGCAAGCTTCTGCAAAAAGGTGGCCGCCGCCGGGGTCAACGGCATGATTATACCAGACCTCCCCTTTGATAACGACGAAGGACTGACAGAAAACTGCCTGAAAAACGGAATGGTCAACATCCCTGTGGCTGCCCCCAGCATGGCATCAGAACGATTGGAAAGGCTGGCCCATGCCGGCTTCCCTTATATCTATGCCGCACTCAGAACCGGAATCACAGGCAGGCAGACATCCATAGGCAGCGACACCCTTGCTTTCCTTGAGAATGTGAAATCCGGGGGCAGCAAGGTTTATGGTGGCTTTGGGATCTATACCGGCCAGCAGGCAAAATCCCTTGCATCAAGGGTGGAGGCTGTAGTAGCCGGCAGCGTCTTTGTAAAAATTATTGCCCAGGACCGGGACAATCCGGAGCTGATGGAGAAAGAGATTACAGAAAAAGCAAGGGAGCTCTCAAACAGCTGAAAGCTCCCTCTGTGCCAGTTATCACTCTTCGTCCGATTCTGGCAAATTTTCTGCAAGGAATTTTATCAGTGTCACCAGGTCATCCAGCTTCTTATGGGTGATAAGAGGATTGAGCAGTGTGAACTTAAGATAAATGTTGTCCTCGTCTGTAGTCTGGCCGATGACAACTCCATGCTTGTGCATAAGAAGTCTGCGGACTCTTCGGTTGATTTCGTCTGCCCGCTCAGGGTCATCTCCCACATAGCGGAATACAACAGAGCTTATCTCCGGCTCTGTCACAACCTGGAAGCTCTTGTCATGAACCAGAAGACTGTAGAGGTACTGGGCATTCTCCATGCTTGTGTTGATAAGCTTGTTCCAGCCGTCCTGTCCCCGCATTTGGAAGGAGAGCCATACCTTGAGGGCATCGAAGCGCCGGGTGGTCTGGAGAGACTTGTTCACCAGGTTGGTGTAGCCGTCAGCCTCATCCTCAATACGGTTAAGGTAGTTTGCATGGAAGGTGAGGACATCGAAGTCGCTTCCCTTCTTGAGCAGTACCACACTGCAGCTTATAGGCATGAGGAACATCTTGTGGAAGTCCACAGTTATGGAGTCGCAGAGAGAAAGATCCTTGATCCTGTCCCTGTATTTGTCGGACATCACAACACCGCTTCCGTAGGCCGCGTCGGCATGGATCCACATGTTGTCGGCAATACCGATCTTCACCAGCTCCTTGATAGGATCGATGCTGCCGTAGTCGGTGGTTCCGGCAGTAGCTGCGATGAGGAACGGAATATTTCCCTTGTCCTTATCCTCTCTGATAAGCTGGCGCAGGGCATTCACATCCATCCTCTTCTTGCTGTCCACAGGAACATGGACTACAGACTCGTAGCCAAGGCCCAGCAGATGGGCACTCTGCTCCATGGAGAAGTGGGATATCTCGGAGACATACATTCTCAGCTTGTGGAAGTTGTCTGGAAGTCCTTTCTTCTGCACGTCGTGCTTAAGGATACGGTTGCAGAACCAGTCTCTTGCCAGGGTGATGGCAGTCTGGTTGGACTGGGAGCCTCCTGATGTGAATACACCGTCGGCACTCTTGTTATAGCCGTAGAGCCGGCACAGATGGCGGATAACCTCAAGCTCAACCTCGGTGGCCACCGGTGACTGATCCCAGGAGTCCATGGACTGGTTGAAGGCAGAGATGACAACTTCGCCTGCCAGGGTCTCCATCAGGGAAGGTCCGTGGAGGTGGGCCATATAGTCAGATGATGATGTGCGCAGAAGGTATGGGAGAATCTGCTCCTTGATCTTGTTGAGAGTCTCTTCCCAGCCCAGACCTTCCTCCGGCAGGATCGAATCCTGATGCACTACCTCGTGGAGATCCCAGGGGGTGGTGCCGGAGTATGCACTGTCGTCTGTAAAGACTTCAGAGACAGCCTTCACTGTCTCTGACATCATAGAAATATATTTTTCCTTCGATTCAGGATTATGGGTAAGAAGAATATTATCGTTTGACATCAGCATCCACTTCCATAACAGCTTTCTCGAAGATAGCCGCAGCCTGTTCAATCTCTGCGTCGGTCACATTGAGGGCACACAGACAGCGGGTAACTGCACCTTCACGGCCGCCCCGCTCCAGGATAAGCTTGTTCTCGAAGCATTTTCTCTGAACCTTGACAGCAATCTTGCCGCCAGGAGGGTATGAACCCAGCATGTCAGGCTTTGCCTCAGGATTGATGAACTCGGTTCCGATCATAAGACCTTTGGCTCTGATATCACCGATAATGGATACCTTTTCCTTGAGGGCCCTGAGTCTCTCTTCCAGAATCTTTCCTTTTCTTGCTACATCTGCAAGGAATTCAGGCTTGGAAACCCGCTTAAGCAGGATAGTTCCGGCCTTCATAGCCAGCTGGTTGCCCCGGAAGGTTCCGGCATGGGCACCTGGCCCCCATGCATCCAGCTTCTTATTGTAGATTACAATGGAAAGAGGCAGGGATCCGCCGAGCGCCTTGGATGTAAGGATAACATCAGGCACAATATCGGCATACTCAAAGGCAAACAGCTTTCCTGACCGTCCGATTCCGCACTGGATCTCGTCCACGATCATAGGGATATCCAATTCTTTGGTGACGCGGCGGATAGTCTGGAGGAACTTTACAGGGGCCGGGATTACGCCGCCCTCGCCCTGGATAGGCTCCAGAATTACAGCTGCCGGCTTTGTGATACCGCTCTCGGGATCCTTGAGCACCCGCTCAAAGTAGTTGCAGGCCGCATCAATACCAGCCTCGCCGCCAAGCCCGAAAGGACAGCGGTAGGAATATGGATACGGGAAGAACTGCACTCCCGGCATAAGGTTGGCCACTTTTGTCTTTGCACCCAGGTTTCCGGTGCAGGCGAGGGCGCCGTGGCCCATGCCGTGGTAGCCGCCCTGGAATGCGATGACTGTGGATCTGCCTGTGGCAGTCTTGCACAGCTTAAGTGCCGCATCTGTGGCATCTGTTCCGGAGGGGCTGCAGAACTGAATCTTTGCATCCTGCAGTTCCTTTGGAAGCAGCGAAAGCACTGTGTTTACAAATTCGGCTTTTACAGGGGTGATTAAATCAAGGGTATGGAGTGGTGCATCTGAATTGATCATCTCCACCAGTGCCTGATTTACTTCGGGGTCGTTGTGACCCAGTGCGAGAGTACCTGCTCCGCACAAGAAATCCAGATATTTGTTTCCCTCAACATCTTCCACCCAGGAGCCTTTTGCTTTTGCAATCGCAATCGGGAACTTTCTAGGATAGCTCCGGGCGTTGGATTCTGTGGTTTCCTGTCTGGTAATGTAATACTGATTGGTGCCCTTTGTCTCAAGCATCGACTTTCTCCCATTACTTAACGTTATACAACTATCCAGTTGTTGTAGACCTAACCATATACCAAAGCGGAACTGGGCGCAACCCTTTTTAGAAAAAAAGTTTAAAAAAAATAAAGGGTCACGAACCAAATCATGACCCTTTAAAATTGACCTTTTAAAAAGCTTATTTCTTGAGAGCTGCCCGGATGTCCTTGAGGATGTCCTCAACTGTCTCTGCTGGTGGCTCTGCTGCCTTAGCTGCTGCTGCAGCTGCCTCTTCTGCCTTCTTCTTTGCCTCTGCCTTCTCCTTAGCCTTTGCAATAGCGCGGATCACACAGAAAATACAGAATGCGATGATGATGAAGTCAATGATGTTCTGGAAGAAAAGGCCATAATTCATTGTTGCATATCCTGCATCGTGTGCGGCTGCAACTGTCGGGTAAGCTGCATAGGTGAAGGTCTGGCCTTCCACTGCGTTAGGATTGATGCAGTAGTAGAGCTCCTTCAGGTTGGCTCCCTTTGTGGCGCAGCTGATAAGCGGAGTGATAATATCAGCAACGAGAGATGATACAATTTTTCCGAATGCACCGCCGACTACAACGCCGACAGCCATATCAACAACATTTCCTCTGGAAATAAATGCTTTGAAATCTTTAACGAAACCCACGGATTTCCCCCTAATAGATATTTTCTTATAAAATGGTATATAGAGAAAAACCACTTGTCAAGTAGATAACTTTGATTTTATAATTACTTAATAAATATTTACGGAGAGGAATATGTTCGGAAATATGTTTTCAACTGATATCGGAATGGACCTGGGTACCTGCAACACCCTGGTGTATATAAAGGGAAAAGGACTTGTTATTAACGAGCCTTCTGTAGTTGCCATAGAAAAGAATACAAAGCGGGTTATATCTGTCGGAAAAGAGGCTAAGAACATGCTCCTCAGGACCCCTACAGACATTGTGGCCATCCGTCCTCTGCGGGATGGTGTCATCGCTGACATCGAGACCACCGAGAAGATGATCCGGCATTTCATTGCAATGGGTCTTCCCCGCCGCTGGCTGGTAAAGCCAAGAATGGTAATCGGAATCCCCAGCTGCATCACCGAGGTTGAGCGCCGGGCAGTGGAGGAATGTGCCTACAAGGCTGGTGCCCGGGATGTTAAAGTAATAGAAGAATCCCTGGCTGCCGCAATCGGAGCCGACATCCCTATCCAAGAACCTGCTGGAAACATGATCTGCGACATCGGCGGCGGAACAAGCGAAGTTTCTGTAATCTCCATGAGTGGTATTGTAGTGACCAAGGCAATCAGAGTGGGGGGCGACGAGTTTGACGAGGCTATCGCAAAACATATCCGCACAGTACACAATATGATCATCGGACTTCAGGCTGCAGAGCGGATCAAGATCAAGATCGGCAGTGCCTATGACAGTTCAAACACCGACGGGAAAATAGAGAAGATGGAAATCGGCGGTACCGATGCCATAACAGGACTTCCACGGAGAATCGAGATTGACAACCTGGAGATCCGGGAGGCTCTCAAAGATCCGGTGCATGCCATCATCGTAACTATAAAGAACACTCTGGCCGAAACACCTCCGGAGCTCAGCGCCGATATTATCGAGAGGGGCATTGTCCTTACCGGCGGCGGAGCACTGCTCCAGGGCCTGGACACCCTTATCTCCAAAGAGGTGGGCGTTCCTGTATTCATAGCAGAGGAACCTCTTCTGTGCGTTGCCAAGGGGGCCGGAAAATACTACGACCACATGAAGGGCAACATCTACAGGAAGAACAGCAAAAATTCTTTCGGTGACTGATGACACCTGATGTTCAAAGGGTTATCGTTCCGGAAACATAAAAAAGATTTTGTCACATTCTTTATCCTTGTAGCCTTGAGCATCGGGATGCTGGTTTATACTGCGTTCTCGGAAATCTCCTTCAAGCCGAAGCAGGTGGGGCTGGATTTCTTCTCCATCTGTCAGCGGGGAATAGTCGGCACAGGCAAGTTCTTCTCCCAGACCGCCGGCTCCATATCTGAGCTGCGGAATCTGAAAAAGGAGTACAACACCCTTCTTAAGGAATATGCCGAATACCAGCAGATGAAACAGGATTACGAGCATCTGGAGCAGGAGAATTCCATGCTCAAGGAGCAGCTGGGATTCAGGGAAGAGGGGTCCATGACCAAGATTCCTGCTGTGGTCATCGGAGGGGAGACCAACAACTTCTTCAAGAGCTTCATCATCAACCAGGGAAGCAGCAAGGGGATAAAGAAAGATATGCCGGTAATCGCCTATGTGGATGGTTACCAGAGCCTGGTGGGAAAGGTGGTGGAGGTGGGCACCTTCTCCTCTGTCGTAAAACCTATCACCGACAGCAGCCTCTATGTTCCTGCCGTGCTGCAGAAGTTCCGGTACCGGGGACTGGTGAACGGCCTTGTGATGGATTTTGTGAGCAGGGAAGCATCAAGCCGCATCAACTGCGGAGACCTGGTTGTAACTTCCGGTTTCAACGGCAGCTACCCGGAGAACATCTATATCGGAAAAGTCAAAAGCATAAGCGGAAAAGAGTACGAGACATCGCTGCGGCTGGAGCTTGAGCCTTTCGTGGATTTCTTCCGGCTTGAATATGTGTTTGTCCTGGCAGGGGAGGATAAAGATGAAAACTAAAGAATCATTCTTCATCTCTCTTCTTTTGGTATTTATCCTGGTGATCCTTCAGAGTACGCTGTTCTACTTTATTGCCTCCGACATAGTCATCCCTGACTTTGCCCTGATAGTTGTCGCTTTCTTTGCTGCCCGCAGGGGTATGCAGGAAGGACAGATACTGGGATTCTTCAACGGACTTGCCGAGGATTTCATCACATCATCCTTCCCTGGATTCAATGCTCTTATAAAAACAATCATCGGATTTCTTGCCGGCACAATAAAAAATAAAATGCTTTTTGACCCGGTGATATTCCCCAGCCTGTTTATCTTCTTTGTCACTTTGCTCAAGGGAATTCTTGCCGCTGTCACAGCATATCTTTTCTTCCCCGAAGGTTACTTCCCGGCAGTATTCAGCAGCCGCTTCCTGCTGGAGATTGTGCTTAACTCCCTGTTTGCACCTCTTATCTATCTGATTCTGAAGAAGACACACCTGATTCCAAATGATATCTGGGGTGGGAAGTGAGCAACAATCCTTTTGAGAATCAAAGTATAAAAAAGGAGCGGATGCTTTTTCTGATCCTTGTTGTCTGCACAGTGTTCGCAGTTTTCACCGGATATCTCTTCTCCATGCAGGTGACCCGATGGATGGAGTATCAGAACAGGGCATGGGCAGTAGCCAGGAGAACCTCCGAGGTACCGGCTCTGAGGGGAGAGATTTATGACTGCAATTACGATGCTCCCCTGGCCACAAATGTGGATTCCTTCGCTGTATCCATTGTACCTGCCGAGACAGACCGCCAGAGGCTGCCCCAGATAATATCAGCCCTGGCTTCCATACTTGGCACCGACCCCCAGGCCCTTATGAAAAAAATTCCCCAGGCCGATGTCTTCCAGGCAATAGAGCTCAAGGACAATGTATCCTATGGACAGATAGTCCAGATTGCATCGAATATCGAGGACTTCCCGGGCATCTCCTGGAGCAGCAAGCCGGTGCGCCATTACAACCACACCCCATCCCTCTCCCATGTCATAGGATATGTGGGAAACATAAACTCAGAGGAGCTGCATCTTCTTTACAACAAAGGCTACGAGGCCAACAGCATAATAGGAAAGAACGGAATAGAGAAGGAATATGACCTTATTCTCAAGGGAACTCCCGGATTAAAATCCATAACTGTGGATGCCAAGGGACGGAACGTCCAGGAGGAACGGTACATCAGGGCACCTGTACCTGGGAAGAACATTGTCCTGACCATAGACCGGCATATCCAGGAGCTGTGCGAGAAAGCCCTGGGAGAGCGGATGGGCTCTGTGGTGGTGCTCAAGCCGGCCACCGGCGAAATCCTGGCAATGGTCTCCTACCCCTCCTATGACACAAACCGGTTCTACGCCCCCGACAGCTCCAGCTATTACAGCTCCCTGCTGGCCAACGGCAACCACCCTTTCCTCAACCGCAGCATACAGTCGGCCAACGCACCGGCCTCCACCTTCAAGACAGTAATGATGACAGCCATACTGGAGGAAAAGGCTTTCCCTCCCACAAAGACAATCGACTGCACCGGCAAGCTCATTCTTGGAAACCGCACCTTCAACTGCCACCAGAAGACGGGACACGGCCCCCTGAACCTTTCGGATGCGCTCATGGAATCCTGCGACGTCTATTTCTGGGAAGTGGGAAACAATTATCTCGGACCTAAGAAGATAGAGCAGTATTCCAGGATGATGGGACTGGGAGAGAAGACCGGTGTGGACCTGCCCGGCGAAGTGGCAGGACTGGTTCCAAATCCGGAGTGGAAGCTGGAGAGAATAAACGAGATGTGGGTGGGGGGCGACACCTACAATATGTCTATAGGACAGGGCTACACTCAGGTCACCACACTGCAGATAGCAGACCTCATATCCATGATAGTGAACGAGGGAACCATATATGTTCCCCACCTGCTTAAAGAGGTGCGG
>Ga0256405_10001578_pt1 | contig 60900 bp, 53 predicted proteins | sample RumenRJG_02DNA_FD_189096 | JGI IMG/M metagenome (GOLD analysis project Ga0256405, IMG submission 189096) | Bovine rumen microbial communities from Lethbridge, Alberta, Canada - RJG_02 | ecosystem: Host-associated > Mammals > Digestive system > Stomach > Rumen | place: Canada: Alberta... | reverse complement strand
CGCCGCCATAAACCTCGCGACCGATGCCCGTGTGATAGACGGGACCGGTGTGCTTGATGCTGTCCGACGAGAAGAATTCACCGTGTTCGTAGCGCGAGAGCAGGTCTTTTTCGTATTCGCTTTCCGACGAATAGGGCTTCTGGATGCAACGTCCCGACGGCGTGTAGTAGCGCGCGATGGTCAGGCGAACCATCGAGCGGTCGTTGAACTCGATTTGCTGTTGCACGAGGCCTTTTCCGAACGAACGGCGACCGATGATGGTGGCGCGGTCGTTGTCTTGCATCGCGCCGGCGAAAATCTCCGAGGCCGATGCCGACCCTTCATTGATGAGGACGACGAGCGGAATGCTCTGATAACTGCCGTGGCCGTCGCTGCGGTACTCCTGACGGGGCGATTTGCGGCCTTGCGTATAGACGATGAGCTTGTTTTTCGGCAGAAATTCGTTGGCGATTTGCACGGCGCGGTCGAGGTAGCCGCCGGTGTTGTCGCGCAAGTCGATGATGAGGTTATCTACGCTCTGCTGGGCGAGTGTGGCGAGCGAGACGAGCAGTTCGGCGTAGGTCGTCTCACCGAAATTTTTGATGCGGATATAGCCCGTGTGGTTGTCGAGCATATAGGTCGAGGCGATGCTGCGCTGCGGAATGTCGCCTCGGGTGACGGTGAATTGCAGCACATCCTTGTGGCCGAAGCGTTGCACACCGATTTTCACCTTCGTGTCTTTCGGGCCTTTCAGCCGTCGCATTGCTTCTTGGCTGGTCACTTTCTTGCCCACGAAACTGCTGTCGTCGATGGTGACGATTTTGTCGCCAGCCAACAGTCCGGCACGTTCCGAAGGACCGTTTTTCACGACATTTTGCACGCGAATCGTGTCTTCACGAATCACAAATTCGATGCCCACGCCCGAAAACGAGCCTTTCAGGTCGTCGCTGTTGATTTCGACCTCTTTTGCTGTCAGATAGACCGAGTGGGGGTCGAGTTCGACGAGAATCTGCGGAATGGCTTTTTCGACGAGCGAATCGATATTAACGGCATCGACATACTGGTCGTCGATGATGTGCAACAGGTTGTTGAGCCGATTGCTGCCGCTGTTGATGATGTTGAGTCGATTGCCGCTGAAATGGTTGGCGTAGAACGTGCCGATGACGATGCCGAGCACCACGCAAAGCGCCAGCATTAGGGGCATATATCTGTTTTTGTTGTTCATATCCGCTGTGGTTTTTATCTTTCAAAAAAAATGTTAGTCACCCATATAAATCACTTCGATTCCGGCGCGTCGGAGCAGGTCGATGCCGTCGCTGAGCCGATAGTTTTCGCCATAGACCACGCGCTTGATGCCTGCCTGAATGATGAGTTTGGCACATTCGATGCAGGGCGAGGCGGTGATGTAGATGGTCGCGCCGTCGCTGTTGTTCGACGAGCGGGCGAGTTTCGTGATGGCATTGGCCTCGGCGTGGAGCACGTAGGGCTTCGTCAGTCCGTTTTCGTCTTCGCAAACGTTCTCGAAACCGCTGGGCGTGCCGTTGTAGCCGTCGCTGATAATCATTTTCTCTTTCACGACGAGTGCGCCGACCTGTCGTCGCTGACAGTAGCTGTTTTCCGCCCAGATTCGCGCCATTCGCAGGTAGCGTTGGTCGAGTTTTTGTTGTTTTTCCGTCATAACTTCTTAACTCCTTAACTTCTTAACTTCTTAACTCCTCTTTTAATTCCATTCCTCTCCAACAGCGCATCAATCGTCGGCTCACCGCCTCGGAATCGCTTGTAGAGCGTCATCGGATGCTCGGTGCCGCCACGCGAAAGGATGCAGTCGCGGAATCGCTGCGCCGTCTGTTGGTTGAAAATTCCCTCTTTTTTGAACACGCCGAAGGCGTCGGCATCAAGCACCTCGGCCCATTTGTAGCTGTAGTAGCCTGCCGCATAGCCGCCGTCCATAATGTGCGAGAACTGCACCGTCATACAGGTTTCGGGCAGTTGTGGAAGGACAATGGCCTCGGCCCAAGCCTTCTTTTCAAATTGTTGAATATCGTCGGCGAATTCGTCTTTTTTCGTGTAATAGGCCAAGTCGAGCAGACCGAACGACAACTGCCGCAGACAACCGTAGCCCGCCATAAAATTGCGACTGCGATGGATGCGGTCGATGAGTTCGTCGGGCATCGGTTCGCCCGTTTCGTGGTGGAAGGCGAAAGTGCGCAAAAAGTCGCGCTCGATGGCGTAGTTTTCCATAAATTGCGAAGGCAGTTCCACGAAATCCCACCAGACGTTGGTGCCGCTGAGACTTTCGTAGCGCGTGTTGGCGAAAATGCCGTGGAGCGAGTGGCCGAACTCGTGGAGGAAGGTCTCGACTTCGCCCAAAGTCAGCAGCGCAGGCTTGTCGGCGGTCGGTTTCGTGAAGTTCATCACCACACTGACGTGCGGACGGACGTTTTTGCCCTTCCGCGTAATCCATTGCCCCTGATAATCGGTCATCCACGCGCCGCTTTGCTTGCCTTTTCGCGGATGGAAATCGGCGTAGAACACGGCGAGATACGAACCGTCTTTGTCGAACACCTCGTAGGCTTTCACGTCGGGATGATAGACGGGAATCGCCTTATTTTCCTTGAACGTGATGCCGTAGAGTCGCGTGGCGAGGGCGAAAACGCCGTCGATGACTTTTTCGAGTTGGAAATAAGGTCGAAGCATCTCGGCATCGAGGTTATAGCGTTCCATTTGCAGCTTGTGGGAGTAAAAAGAGAAGTCCCAAGGCTGCATTTGAGTTGACGGTTGACAGTTGACAGTTGACAGTTTTTCCGACGAGTTTTCGAGGTCTTTTTGGAACATTTTTTCGACCTCTTTCACTTCTTCGATAGCCGTCGGTTTGTAGGCGTCGAGCAGTTCGTGAAGCAGTTTGTAGACGTTGTCGGCGCAACCTGCCATCCGATGCTTCATCACGTAGTCGGCAAACGATTCGTAGCCCAAAAGTTGCGCCATTTCGCGCCGCAGATTGATGAGCCGTTGGCAGATTTTGAGGTTGTTTTCGTCATTGTCGTGCAGACAGACCGTGTTTTTCGCCATATACATCTGCCGACGCAGTTCGCGTTGCGTGGAATAGGTCATAAAAGGCGAGTACGAGGGCGCGTCAAGCGTGAAAATCCAGCCTTCCTTGCCGTGCTCCTTCGCCGTTTGTGCCGCTGCTTCGCGAACCGTTTCGGGCAGTCCGTCGAGTTGCTTTTCGTCGGTGATATGGAGTTCGAAAGCCTTGTTTTCCTTCAGCAGATTCTGCGAGAATTGCAGCGAGAGCAGGCTGGCCTCCTCGGTGAGTTGGCGCAGGCGTTCCTTGCTTTCGTCGTCTAACAGCGCACCACTGCGCACAAAACCGTCGTAGCAGTTCCGCAACAGCATTTCCTGTTCGGGCGTCAGCGTTTCGGGGTTCAAAGTCGCTTGCGAAGAATCATTCCCAAAATAGGAATCATACACCTTCTTGATTCGCTCAAACAACGGTCTGTTGAGCATAATGTCGTTTTCGTGTTGCGTGAGAATCGGGCTCATTTTCTGCGCCAAATCGTCCAAATCGTCGTTGGTTTCGGCGTTGAGCATATTTGAAAACACCTTTGAAACGCGGTCGAGCAGGTCGTAGTAATGGGGACCTTTGCTCGTATCGACACGCGCAATCGTGTTCTCGAAGGTCGGCTCTTCGGGGTCGTTCACGGTTTTCTCGATTTCCTCCTTGTCGCGACGGATACCCTCCATAAAAGCCTCCTCGTAGTCCTCGAAGCGGATGCGGTCGAAGGGGACGGTGGCGTGCGGCGTGTCGTAATCCAGAAAAAACGGATTTTGTCTGATCTCTTTCTCTTTTTCCATAAAATCAATGCTTTCTCTCATAAAAATCGTGCAAAAATAGTAAAAAATCGACAAAAAGTCGTCATCTCATTGCTTTTTTTAACTTTTTCACCCGAAAAATGGGCAAAGGGTTGGCTGTTTCGGAATATTTGCGTACTTTTGCGACAAAATTGACAATCGATTAGAAAAATGATCATCAAAGTTTGCGGTATGCGCGATGCCGAAAATATTCGCGCCGTGTCGGAGTTGAACATCGACCTTCTGGGCTTCGATTTCAGACCAGAAAGTCCGCGTTTCGTGCGGATGGTGAGTTCGCTGGCAGGCACGATTCCCGACTATAGCGAGGAACAGGTTCGACAGAAAAAGAACCTTTCAGAATCGCCCTCGCAGCCCCTTCGACAGCCCGCTCGCGTCGGTGTTTTTGCCGACGATATGCCGCAGAGCATCGTCACGCGCGTGTACAACTATCAATTGGACTTCGTGCAACTCAACGGCAACGAGAGTCGCGTGATGATTGAGAACCTGAAGCGGACACTCGAACCCGACATTCGCCCTGGCGTGCGCGTCATCAAGACGCTGACCGTTATCACGCCCGACGACATCGAGCAATACAAGGAGTTCGAGGGTGTGGCCGATCTGTTCTTGTTTGTCGTGAAATCGCTGGAAGAGCGCCCCGACTGGCAGATGCTCGATGCCTACGACGGTCGCACGCCGTTTTTGCTCGGTGGCAGCATCGGTCCCGACGATGTGGAGCGCATTCTCGACTTCCGCCATCCGCAATTTGCTGGCGTGAGCGTCAGTTCGGGCTTTGAAAACGAATCGGGCGAGAAAGATGTCGAGAAACTGCGTCGATTTGTGCAGGCTTTGAGATGATAATTTATTGAAAAACAAGATTTTACACAGAATATGGAGAATGAAGCGATAGCCGCTACACCCACCGCCGACCAGACACCTTGGTACGCCGTCAGACTCTTTTTCACGCGCTACAAAGCCGTGAGCGAATGGCTGAAAACGCAGGAAATGGAGTTTTTCGTGCCGATGCAGTATGTCGATGTCGAGAAAAACGGTCGGGTGAAGCACATTTTGAAGCCTGTCGTTTCGAATTTGGTTTTCATCAAGAAAACGCGTCCGCAGAAGACCATTTCATCGCTTTTGGATGAAGCGCCGTTTCGTATGCGAGTGATTACGAAAAGCCGTGAAAATAGGCAGTGGAGCGAAATCAGCGCGGCTGAAATGCGCGAATTCCAGACGATGTGCAACCCCGAAATCGAACTGCGCAAATACCTGAGCGAGTCCGAGGCAAAAATGAAAGTCGGGGCGCCAGTCTTGGTGAAATACGGGCCGCTGAAGGGACTTTCGGGTAAACTCGTGCGCTCGAACAAGAAATACTACTTGCTCAAGGAAGTGCCCGGATTGGGCGTGATGCTGAAGGTTTCGCGCTGGTGTTGCGTGCCAATGGAAGGCTGATTTCCGCTTGAAAACTTAGTATTCGCTTGTGAAATGGAAGCGGATGTTCTCAAAATCTTGCTGCGCCATCGACAACACATAGCCCGAATCGGCTAAGAATACGTCGCGCCCCTCTTTGTCCTTCGCCATATACTGATATTTTCGCTTTTTGAAGGCTTCGAGTTCGCGGTCGTCGTCGCTCGAAATCCAGCAGGCTTTGTAGAGGTGGACGGGTTCCCAACGGCATTTCGCGTTGTATTCGTTTTCGAGTCGATACTGAATCACCTCGAATTGAAGTTGTCCGACCGTTCCGATGATTTTGCGGTTGTTGAATTGATTGACAAACAACTGCGCCACACCCTCGTCCATCAGTTGGGCGATACCTTTTTCAAGCTGTTTCGAGCGCATCGGGTCGTCGTTTTCGATGTATTTGAACATTTCGGGCGAGAACGACGGCAGACCGCGGAAATGCAGCGGTTCGCCCTCGGTGAGCGTGTCGCCGATTTTGAAAAGTCCGCCCGTGTCGGGCAGTCCGATGATGTCGCCCGCCCAAGCCTCGTCGATGGTTGATTTGCGTTGCGCCATAAACTGCGTGGGCGAGGTGAAGCGCATCGTTTTGCCTTGTCTGACGTGCAGATAGGGCTGGTTGCGCTGGAATTTTCCGCTGCAAACCTTGCAAAACGCAATACACGAGCGGTGGTTGGGGTCGATGTTGGCGGTGATTTTGAAGATGAACCCCGTGAATTTTGCCTCGTCGGGCTGCACTTCGCGCTCTTCGGCCTTCGTCGGACGCGGCGAGGGTGCAATTTCGACAAAACAATTCAGTAGTTCCTGAACACCGAAATTGTTGAGCGCCGAACCGAAAAACACGGGTGCCACCTCGGCAGAGCGGTAGGTTTCGACCTCAAATTCGGGATAGACGCCGTCGATGAGTTCAAGGTCGTTGCGCAGTTGCGCCGCGTCTTGTTCGCCGACTCTCGCGTCCAATTCGTCGCTGGCGATGTCGATTTCGATTTTTTCCGTAATTCGTTGTTTATCAGGCGTGAAAAGGTCGAGTTTCTGCTCATAAATATTATAAACGCCCTTGAACTTCGCACCCTGATTGATGGGCCACGACAGCGGTCGGACGCTGATTTTCAGTTCTTGTTCGAGTTCGTCGAGCAGGTCGAAAGGGTCGCGACCTTCGCGGTCCATCTTGTTGATGAAGATGATGACAGGCGTGTTTCTCATTCGACAAACTTCCATCAGTTTCCGCGTCTGCGTTTCGACACCTTTCGCGCCATCGACCACGATAATGGCCGAATCCACGGCGGTCAGCGTGCGGTAGGTGTCTTCGGCGAAGTCTTGGTGACCGGGCGTGTCGAGGATGTTCACCTTGTAGTCGCCATAGTCAAACTCCATCACCGACGTCGAGACCGAGATACCGCGTTGTTTCTCGATGTCCATCCAGTCCGACGTGGCTGTTTTCCTGATTTTATTGCTTTTCACGGCTCCGGCCACCTGAATCTGTCCGCCGAAAAGCAGGAACTTCTCGGTCAGCGTGGTCTTACCTGCGTCGGGGTGCGAGATTATCGCGAAAGTCCGACGGCGTTCAATTTCTGGGTTCATTAGTCTTCTTTGACAATTGGATATAATTCAATAAATTCTCCTTGATGGCTCTTGCCGTCGTTGATGAGTTCCGCCATTTTTGTGCCGACGGTTTCAATGTCGTGGAAGCCGGGCAGGCTCATATTTCCATTCAGGTCGGTCGTCGTGGGACCCGGATGCACCGAGAAAATCTCCAACGGCGTGTTGCTCTGCTGAAATTCCATCGCCATCACGCCCATCATCGCGTTTTGCGCCGCCTTGCTCGTCACATAGGCCAACGGATGCCAGTAAGGACTGATTTCCGAAGGAACGGTCACATTGACAATTCGTCCGTTGTTGCTTGCCAACAAGGGCATCAGCGCCTTTGTGAGCAGGAATGTTCCCGTGAAATTCACGTCGAGCGTTTCCTTGATGTCGCTCAGTTCGGTGTGCTCGCTATCCACGCTCATATCGCCCGGAATGCCAGCGTTGTTCACCAACAGCGTCAGTCCCGAATATTTCTCTTGAATTACCTTGGCGGCTTGTTCAATGCCATTGAAATCGCGCAATTCGATGTTCACCCAGCCCAGCACGTCGATGCCAAGTCGTTTCAATTCTTCGATGGCTTTTTCAGCACGTTCCTGATGTCGGGCACCCAAAATCACCTTCCAACCGCTGAGGCCGAGATGCTTTGCGATGCCAAATCCTATGCCTTTGTTGGCACCTGTTATGAAAACTATTTTTTCCATTTTTTCGGTAAATTATTCTTTTAAAAGAGCGATACACTCGGCGAGCGACGTTTCCCAATGCGGAATTTCGATGCCATAAACCGACTTGATTTTCGACTTGTCGAGCACAGAATAGTGCGGACGAGTGGCGGGAGTGGGGTAGTCGGTGGTGTGAATCGGGCGGACGCGACACGACTCGATGCCTGCCAAGCGATGAATGGCGAGTGTGAAATCATACCACGAGGCGACGCCTTCATTGGAAAAATGATAGATTCCAGGCACGACACCCTTTTCGATGGCGGCGAAAATCGCCACGGCAAGGTCGCGGGCGTAGGTCGGTGTGCCGATTTGGTCGAAAATCACACCCAATTCGTCTTTTTCGCGACCCAGACGGAGCATCGTTTTCACGAAATTGTTGCCGAAAGTGGAATAGAGCCACGCCGTGCGAATCACCATCGACTGACGACAGCGGCTTGTCACGTTTTGCTCGCCTTCAAGTTTCGTGCGGCCATAAACGCTGTTCGGACATGTCGCCGCGTCCTCGCGATAGGGTGTGTGCTGCGTGCCGTCGAAAACGTAGTCGGTGGAAATTTGAATCATCCAACCGCCTTGCCGCTCGATGGTCTCAGCCAAATACCCCGGCGCATCGGCGTTGAGTTTTCGGCAGAAATCAGCGTCGCTCTCAGCCTTATCCACAGCGGTGTAGGCCGCGCAATTCACGATGCCGTCGATGTGGTTTTCCTCGACGAATTTCCCGATGGCTTCTGGGTTGGTGATGTCGAGTTCCGCCACGTCTGTATTAAAAAAGGTGTGCTGCGGATGCTGTTTTTCCAGCAGTTGGATTTCGTTTCCGAGTTGTCCGTTGCAGCCAGTAATCAATATGTTCATTTTTTTTTCGTAGTTTTATTCGTATTCCAAACCCTCTTCCTTGTCTTTCAGGTAATAATCCGATAAAAGTCCGACAAAAGTAGTAATTTCCACAATCGCGTGCTTCGTGTCGGGCGAGATTTCGCGGTTTTGAAGCCGCAGCATCATCGTGCCGTAGAGGGCGTTGAGGCAGGTTTCGATTTCGTTTTGGTTTTTGTCGCCCCGATTGCGCAGTTCCACGATGAAGGGCAACACCTTATAATATTGTGCCGTGTAGAACGGGAATTTCGTGCTTTCGAGCAGTTGTGCGTGGAGTTCAACCATCTGTTGCAACACCACTTGGTTGATTTGCAGGTGGCCGCTTTCGCGCTTGCCCTCGCCGTTCATCATCGTCACGAGGTTGCCATACCAGTCGGTCAGTTCACTGATTTGCTCGTCGTCGTAGTCGAAACGACTGATGTATTCGCGGCGCAGGCGCGTCAGCGAACAGTCGTAGGCGCGGATGATGTCCTCGACCTGCCACATATAGAGCAAATATTCAGCAATGCTCTTTTTTCGTAATTCTTGGGAAATATACATTTTTCTTGATTTCTTAAAATCTATAAAGATTCGTCACCGTTCCGAGCAGCATAATCACACTGCCGATAATCACCGCCACGCCAATGACCTGATTGATGATTCGGATGCCGTTTTCGTCGAATTTCGTGCGAATCTTATCCACGAGCCACGTCAGTCCCCACCACCACAGCAGTGCACCGCCGACGATGCTGGCGAAGCCCACAACCATTTCAAACGATAGGTCGGGTATCACAAAAGCGAACTGGGCGTAAAGCGCCATAAACAGGAAGACGATGAGCGGGTTGGAGAAGGTGACGAGGAAAGCCGTCCACGTGTTGTACCAGAGCGAGCCCTTTTGTTGTCCCGATTGGTGAACTTTCTTCATCGGGTCGGTGCGGTAGGTGTACCATCCGAAGCCGAGCAACAGCAGCGAACCCACAATCTGAAGGTAAAAACGGTTTTGGTCGTTGTTGATTAAGTCCATCACGAATGCCATGCCATAGCCCGTGATGGCGGCGTAGAAAATGTCGCTGATGGAAGCGCCGATTCCTGTGGCAAAACCATACCAACGACCCTTGTTCAACGTGCGCTGTACACAAAGAATGCCCACCGGCCCCATCGGAGCCGATGCAATCATGCCAATGAGCATGCCTTTGAAGATGAAATCCAATATGTTAATTGGTATTTGAAATGGCATAGCGGCTGCAAAGGTACATTTTTTTTTGGAACTATCAAAATTTTTTCGTACCTTTGCAGCAAATCTACGAACAACTTAATTTTCAGGAAAAAATGATGAACGAACAACAAACTTTGAAACCCTATGTGATTGGTTTGGACCTCGGAGGTACAAACTCAGTGTTTGGAATCGTCGATAGCCGTGGCGAAATCAAGGCCACAACCGCTATCAAGACGCAAGTTTATGACAATGTAGAGGACTATGTCGATGCCTCGGTGAAAGCTCTCGAACCGATTATCGAACAGATGGGCGGCATCGAGAAAATCAAGGCGATGGGCATTGGTGCGCCGAACGGCAACTACTACAACGGCACGATTGAATTCGCGCCGAACCTCGTGTGGGGTCGCAACGGCATTGTGCCACTGGCTGCCATGTTCAAGGAGCGCCTCGGCATCCCCGTCGCGCTGACCAACGACGCCAACGCTGCTGCCATCGGCGAAATGATCTATGGCGTGGCACGTGGCATGAAGAACTTTATTATGATTACGCTCGGCACGGGTGTCGGTTCTGGTATTGTCGTGAATGGCCAGTTGGTATATGGCAGCGATGGTTTCGCAGGCGAACTCGGTCACGTTGTCGTGCGTCGCGACGGTCGTCCCTGCGGATGCGGTCGCAAAGGCTGTCTGGAGACTTATTGCTCGGCCACGGGAATGGCTCGCACGGCTCGCGAACTGCTTTCCACTACCGAACAGCCCTCGCTTCTGCGTGAACTCAATCCCGACGAAATCACGAGTCTCGACGTGGCGATTGCCGCTGGAAAAGGTGACAAGTTGGCCAACGAAATTTTTGAGTTCACGGGTCATATTCTCGGCGAGGCTTGTTCCGACTTCGCAGCATTCTCGTCGCCCGAGGCGTTTATTTTCTTCGGTGGCGTGACGAAGGCCGGCGACCTGATTATGAACCCCATCAAGAAGGCTTACGACGAAAATGTGCTGAAAATCTACAAAGACAAGGCAAAATTCCTCGTCAGTGGATTGGAAGGCTCGAGCGCAGCCGTTCTCGGTGCGAGTGCCGTGGGATGGGAAATCTGATTCCAACCAAAAAGAAAGCACCATCTTGCGGATGGCGCTTTCTTTTTTTATGTTAATATTCACTTCGCTTCCTCCATCGTTCCCTCAATGTAGAGGCGGGTCATTTCGGGTTTGCCGTTGGTGCGGATGGTGATGCTTTTCTTGAAGTGGCCGGGGAACTTGCCCTTGCCGTTGTACGTCACCTTGATTTGGCCTGTTTTGCCAGGTGCGACGGGCTCTTTCGTGTAGTTCGGAACCGTGCAGCCGCACGATGCCACCGCCTGATTGATGACGAGCGGAGCCGTGCCCGTGTTGGTGAACGTAAAGGTACATTCCTTCACGGGTTGTGCCTCGGAGAATTTGCCGAAATCGTGGGTCGTTTTGTCGAACTTGATTTGTGCCTGCTGTGCCGAGGCGAAGCTGACGCACGCAATGAGAAGCATGGTCGTGAGTAACAATTTTTTCATATTTTTCGCGTGTTAAGTTGTTAAATTCGACGCAAAGTTACGTTTTTTGTTTAAAAAACAGCACAAAAAGACGATTTTTTTAAGAGATAATAACAGAAGAACCGCCATTTTGTTTTGTCAGTTCGTGGAAAAGTTGTAATTTTGCAGACTAATTCGTGGAGTGTGGAGTGAAAAATAGTCAAATAGAAAAATAAATTGTAAATTGTAAATCGTCAAATTGTAAATTATAATAAAGATGTATAGAACAAACACTTGTGGAGAGCTTCGGCTCTCAGACGCTGGTCGGCAGGTGACGCTGGCCGGATGGGTGCAGCGAGTTCGCAAGATGGGCGGAATGACCTTCGTCGATTTGCGCGACCGCTACGGTATCACACAGTTGGTTTTCGACGAGTCGAAAGATGCGGCTCTCTGCGAGAATGCCAACAAGTTAGGACGTGAATGGTGTATTCAGATTGTGGGAACGGTCAGCGAGCGACAGTCGAAGAACCCGAAGATGCCGACGGGCGACATCGAGATTCTGGCGACGACGCTCCGCGTGCTCAGCGAGAGCGAAACACCGCCGTTTACCATCGAGGACAACACCGACGGCGGCGACGAACTGCGAATGAAGTACCGCTATCTCGACCTGCGCCGTGCGTGTGTGCGTAAAAATATGGAGTTGCGCCATAAAATGACGATTCTGACGCGCAACTACCTCGACTCGCACGACTTCATCGAGGTGGAAACGCCGATTCTGATTGGTTCCACACCCGAAGGCGCACGCGATTTCGTCGTTCCGAGCCGAATGAATCCCGGTCAGTTCTATGCCCTGCCGCAGTCGCCGCAAACGCTGAAGCAGTTGCTGATGGTGTCGGGTTTCGACCGCTATTTCCAGATTGCAAAATGCTTCCGCGACGAGGACCTTCGCGCCGACCGACAGCCGGAATTCACCCAAATCGACTGCGAAATGTCGTTTGCCGACCAAGAAGACGTGCTCGAGATTTTCGAGGGTTTGGTTCGCTATATTTTCAAGGAGACACGCGGCGTGGAACTGCCTGCGAAGTTGCAGCAGATGACGTGGCACGAGGCGATGCGTCGCTTCGGTAGCGACAAGCCCGATTTGCGCTTCGGAATGGAGTTCGTCGAACTGATGGACGTGCTGAAAGGCACGGGTACGTTCCCCGTCTTCAACGAGGCTGAATACATCGGTGGCATCTGTGCGAAGGGCTGTGCCAACTACACGCGCAAGCAACTCGACGAACTCACCGACTTCGTGAAACGTCCGCAAGTGGGTGCGAAGGGCTTGGTCTATGTGAAATTCAACGAGGACGGCACGGTGAAGTCGTCGATTGACAAATTCTACGAGCCCGAAGTGTGGCAGACGCTGAAAACCGCGATGAATGCCGAAGATGGCGACCTCGTGCTGATTCTCAGCGGCGACAAGGCCAACAAGACGCGCACACAGCTCTGTACGTTGCGTCTGGAGATGGGCGACCGCCTCGGACTGCGCGACAAAAACACGTTTGAATGTCTGTGGATTGTCGATTTCCCGCTCTTCGAGTGGAGCGATGAGGAACAGCGTCTGATGGCGACCCACCATCCGTTTACGCTGCCCAATCGCGAAGATATTCCCCTGCTCGACACCGCGCCCGAAAAGGTTCGTGCCGTGGCCTACGACTTCGTTTGCAACGGCGTGGAACTCGGTGGCGGTTCGTTGCGTATCCACGAAGGCCATTTGCAGGAAAAAATGTTTGAAATCCTCGGTTTTACACCCGAAAAGGCGATGGCACAGTTCGGCTTCCTCATCAACGCCTTCAAATACGGTGCACCGCCTCACGCTGGCTTGGCCTTCGGACTCGACCGTTTCGTGAGTCTCGTGGCCGGTCTCGACTCGATTCGCGACTGCATCGCCTTCCCGAAGAACAATTCGGGTCGCGACGTGATGCTCGATGCACCGAGTTTCATCGACCAACAGCAACTCGACGAATTGCAGATTCAACTCGACCTTCGCGACGACAGCGAAGCCTGAAAATCGATATCAAACAAGTCGGTTGAGGTTCGGAGCCAGTCATGATTGATATAAGTCAAGAAAACTGCCGTTTCTGTCAATATTTTTGCCTTTGTCAGAGGTTCGTTACGCGCTTTTGACTAACTTTGCAGCAGATTTCAACGCGGTTTGTCCGCTAAGAGTCCAATCAGGTATTATTTTTGTTTTTAGGTTAAAAATTATGGCAGAAAAGAAAACAACGAAGAAGGTTGCCGCTCCCAAGGCAGCCGAGAAGAAGGCTCCCGCAGTGAAGGAAACTGTGAAGGCAGCCGCCAAGAAGACCGTCGCTAAGAAGGTCGAGAAAAAAGCTGAGGTGGCGCTGAACGCCGAGAACGTCGGTTTCAAGGCTGGCGATGTCTATCAGGCACTGGCCACGGCTGCAAAGGCTCTCACCGTGAAGGAGATTGCCAAGGCCGCCAAAATCAGCGAAGAAGAAGTGCTCGTCGGTATGGGCTGGCTCTTCAAGGAAGGCAAAATCATGGGCGAAAACAACAAGATTTCGCTGGCTTAAAAGTCGATTCGACAAACAAGAAGGGGGCTGTAGAACACGTTTTGCAGCCCTCTTTTCGTTTTTTTTCTCCAAAATTTTTTTCATGCTAATTTTTTTGAGTATTTTTGCAGGAAATTTTCAAAGAAACATCATCTAAGGAGGAAAAAATATGCAGACAAACAATCATTTAGTCATCATGGCAGGTGGCGTGGGCAGCCGATTCTGGCCGATGAGCACCGCCGAGCGCCCGAAGCAGTTCATCGACGTGCTGGGCGTGGGTCGTTCGCTCTTGCAACTGACCGTGGAGCGGTTTCGCGGCATCTGTCCGCCCGAAAACGTGTGGGTGCTGACCAATCAGCGCTATGCCGAACTCGTCAAGGAACAACTGCCCGAAATGCCCGAGAGCAACATCCTTTTGGAGCCTTGCCGCCGCAACACCGCGCCCTGCATCGCCTACGCGAGTTGGCGCATCAAGTCGCAGTGTCCGAAGGCGAATGTCGTCATCACGCCGAGCGACCACATCGTCACCAACGAGGAGGAATTTCAGCGCGTCATTCGCTCGTGTCTGAGTTTCACGGCTGAGAGCGACGCCATCGTGACGCTTGGCATGAAGCCCGACCGCCCCGAAACGGGCTACGGATATATTCAGGCCGACCTCAGTGCCAGTTCGCCGCGCAACAACGAGATTTTCCGCGTCGATTCGTTCCGCGAAAAGCCCGATTTGCAGACGGCACAGGCGTATATTCAGCAAAACAACTATTTCTGGAACGCCGGCATCTTCATTTGGAGCATTTCGACGATTGTGAACGCTTTCCGCGTCTATCAGCCTGCGATGAGCAAGATTTTCCAAGGGTTGAGCGATGTTTTCGGCACGCCCGACGAGCAGCAAGCCATCGACAAGCATTTTCCCGAGTGCGAAAACATTTCGGTCGATTACGCCATCATGGAGCGTGCAGAGGAAATTTTCGTTTGTCCGGCTGATTTTGGGTGGAGCGACCTCGGTACGTGGGGTTCGCTCATGGCACACACGCCACACGACCTCTACGGCAACGCCTGCATCGGCAAGGACATCGCGATGTTTGAGTCGCACAACTGCATCGTACACACGACCGAGGCTCGGAAAGTGGTGATTCAGGGTCTGGAAGACTGCATCGTGGCCGAAAAAGACGGTACGCTGCTCATTTGTAAATTGAGTGAGGAACAACGAATCAAGCAATTTTCTGGGGAAGGTAATTAAGAATTGATAATTAAGAATTATGATTACAAATTGTTCATTCGATATTCTCAACTGTCAACTGTCAACTGTCAACTGTCAACTCTCAACTATGAACTATGAACTAAATAAATCCCGCTACGACCATTATGTCGTCAACGACGAGGCACCGCTTTTGGAATGGCTGATTGCCAACATCAAGGGTTCGCGCTCGAAAATCAAGGCCACGCTGCAAGGACGCGGCATCAAAGTCAATGGAAAATGCGTCACGCAGTTCGATTTTCCGCTCACGCCGGGCATGAAAATCGCCGTCAGTCAGACGAAGAAAAACGACCAGTTCAAGAGCCGCTACGTGAAACTCGTCTATGAGGATCGCTGGCTTGTCGTCGTCGAGAAAAACATCGGCATCCTTTCGATGGCCGCCGGCCACAAGTCGCTCAACGTGAAGAGCGTGCTCGACAACTATTTCCAGAAAACCGGTCAGAAATGCCGTGCGCACGTCGTCCATCGCCTCGACCGCGACACGAGCGGACTGATGGTTTATGCGAAGGACATGGAAACTGAGCAGATTTTCGAGCACAATTGGCACGAAATCGTCTATGACCGCCGCTATGTGGCCGTCGTTAGCGGCGAAGTGGCCGAAAACGAGGGCACGATTGCCAACTGGCTGAAGGACAACAAGGCCTACGTCACCTATTCGTCGCCCGTCGATAACGGTGGAAAATACGCCGTCACCCATTTCCACGTACTCGACCGCACGACCGAACATTCGCTTGTGGAGTATCAACTCGAAACGGGGCGGAAAAACCAGATTCGCGTCCATTCTGCCGACATGGGCCATCCCGTCTGCGGCGACACGAAATACGGCAATGGCGACGATCCCATCCACCGCCTCTGCCTCCATGCCTGCGTGCTTTGTTTCTGGCATCCCATCACCCGCGAGCGCATGGAATTCGACACGCCCGTGCCCACGTCGTTCCGACAGATTTTCAAGTAACAAGAACCAATCACCAAAACCATTTTTTCTATGAATCCAGATTTCACGCTTTACATTGTCGCCCTCGTCGCCTTCATCGTCGGCTTCCTCATCATCAAAAAAGTGACGAGTTGCCTCGTCAAAACCATTGTTTTGCTCGTCATCGCCGCCGCCATCGCCCTTTACTACTTCACAACAACCTAATTTTGACGGGTTTTCAACGATTTTTTGAAAAAAATCAACATTTTTATTCAAAAAATATTTGTGTTTTCAAAAAAATCATTACCTTTGCACCCGATTTTGAGAAAATTGAATAAAAACCCGTAAAATATACAATTATGAACCCAAACAATCTGACCAAAAAGGGCCTTTTCCAAAGAGAATTGTTGGCCTATTTCCTGCTCACCGTCGGCAGCCTGCTTTTCGCTGTTGGCGATGTGATGTTCGTGAACCCCTACCTGATGGCACCTGGCGGTACCTACGGTCTTTCCAACGTGTTCAACACGCTGTGGCCGTGGAAAATCTCGCTCTACGCCATTTGTATGGACATTCCGCTGCTGATTATTGGCACGTGGATTCTCGGTCCGAAATTCGGTGTGAAGACCATCGTCTCGACCGCGCTGATTTTCGCATTTACGTTTGTGCTTGAAAGTTGGTGGGGCTACAATCCCGTCATCCACGGCGGCGACATCGTGGCCAATGCCGAGCCTTCGATGATGAAGTCGATGGTTGAAATTCCCCATCACGGCGGTTGGTTCCATCCCGACTACTTCCTCAACACCGTCGTCGCAGGCTTGATTTATGGTCTTGCCATCGGTTTGATTTTCCGCTCCGGTGCGACGAGTGGCGGCTCCGACATCATCTCGATGATTCTCCACAAATACACGAAGATTTCGCTCGGAACACTCGTCATGATTGTTGATGGCATCATCACGCTGAGCACGCTCGTGGCCTTCGGCGACATTCGCCTGCCGATTTATTCCGTCATCGTCATCTTCATTGAAGGCAAGGTCATCGACCTCGTAGTTGACGGTTTGAAGAGCGACAAGACGATGTTCATTGTCACCGATCATCCCGAACCCATCCGCGACTACATCATCAACCAGCTCAACCGCAGCGGCACCTGCATCACTGGCAGCGGTCTCTATCAAGGCAACGAGCGCAAGATGGTCTATGTGACGCTGAACCGTACCGACATGATTAAACTTCGTTCGGCACTGCATACCATCGACCCCGACGCTTTCGTCAATATCATCGAAAGTTCGGAAATTCTCGGTAAAGGCTTCCGCGCCCTGCCTGAATAAGAAGAAAATACTGAAAACGTCCTATTTCTCGCCCTTGACAACGTGTTGCGCCTTTCGCTGCAGCACCTTGCTGAGGGCGAGAACGTGTCTGCTTTGTTTGGTGAGGTCTTCGCGCATTCCACTGATTTCGTTGAACAGGTAACTCGCCGCATTTTGCAACTTGTTCGGTCGGCGCTGACGCTTGTCGGCATCAGGATTCACCACGACGCGAATGCCCTTCGCCTTCAACGAAATTTCCACGTCGGCATCGGTCATCGTCGGGTCGCCGTCGAAATGGATGAGGCCAGGCTGTTTGCGGTGGATGTGCAACTGACGACAGCGGAAAGTCTTGATTTTCGAGTTTTTGTCGAGCGTCTTGTTGAACATGTCGAGGCTGATTTGCGGCGCGTCGAGCATATCGAACGGCTCCATGATAATCACGTCGAGCAGTCCGTCTCTCATCGAGGCTTGCGGTGCGATGTAGGCGTTGTTGCCGTATTGCGAGGCGTTGGCACACGAAATCAGAAACGCCTTGGCGCGTGTCGTGCCCGTTTCGTCTTGAATTTGGTAGGTTTCGGGCTTGTATTTCAACCCTTCGCGCAGCACGTTTTCGACGTAGGTAATCGGTCCGCGCTTGCCTGCCTCGGCGAATTTATGGCTGACGAAAGCGTCGAATCCCATGCCGCAGGTGCAGAAAAACGGGTGTCCGTTGATCATTCCGTAGTCGAGTTCGTGGATTTCAGCCCGATTGATGATTTCAATGGCCTTTTTTGCGTTCATCGGCAGCATCAAGTGGCGAGCCAGCCCGTTTCCCGAGCCGCAGGGAACGATGCCGAGCGCCGTCGGCGTGTCGATAATCGCCCGCGCCACCTCGTTCACCGTGCCGTCGCCCCCGATGGCCACGACAATGTCGGCGCCCTCGCGTTGTGCCTCCGCAGCAATCTCCGCGGCGTGTCCGGCACGTTCCGTCAGGCGCAATTCGTAGTCAAACAGCCCCTTGTCAATCGTTTCTTCGATGAGTTTGGGAATGTTGGCCTTGCTTGCCGTCCCCGAAATGGGGTTCATGATGAAAACAATTCTTTTCACGCTGCAAAATTACGATTTTCTTGAGATTTTTGCCCTCAAAACAGGAATAAATTATAAGATTGGAAAGTTTTTTTATGAAAAAAGAACATGTTTAAAATTTTTTTTGTACCTTTGCAGCCTAATTATTAAATAAGGTAGATTATCTACATAATTTTATGGGACAACTACAAGAAAGATACAAGAGCTATCGCCGTCCGCAGGAGTACGAAAAGCAAGGTATCTATCCCTATTTCCGTGCCATCACAAGCAAACAAGGAACGGAAGTCGAGATGGATGGACACCAAGTTTTGATGTTCGGTTCGAATGCCTATACAGGGCTGACGGGCGACGAGCGCATCATTGCCAAGGCGAAAGAAGCTCTTGACAAATACGGTTCGGGATGTGCCGGAAGCCGTTTCCTAAACGGAACGCTCGACCTGCACGTGCAGTTAGAAAAGGACTTGGCCGCTTTCGTGAACAAAGACGAGGCGATGTGCTTCTCCACAGGCTTTTCGGTGAATCAGGGTGTCATTCCGGCTTTGCTGTCGAAAGACGATTTCATCATCTGCGACGACCGCGACCACGCTTCCATCGTCGATGGACGTCGGCTGTCGTTTGCCAAGCAACTGCGCTTCAAGCACAACGACATGGAAGACCTCGAGCGCGTTCTTCAGAAACTGCCCGAGGAAGCCGTGAAACTGATTGTGGTCGATGGCGTTTTCTCGATGGAAGGCGATCTCTGCAAACTACCCGAAATCGTTGAATTGAAGAAGAAATACAACTGTTCGGTGATGGTCGATGAGGCTCACGGAATCGGTGTTTTCGGTCGTCAGGGACGCGGTGTCTGCGACTATTTCGGACTCACCGACGAGGTCGATTTGATCATGGGAACCTTCTCGAAGTCGCTCGCCAGTATCGGCGGCTTCATTGCAGGCGATTTCGACACCATCAACTGGCTTCGCCACACCTGTCGCTCGTACATTTTCAGTGCCTCGAACACGCCGGCGGCCACGGCTGCGGCGATGGAAGCCCTGCACATCATCCAGCAGGAGCCTGAGCGCATCGAAAAACTCTGGGACGTGACGCGCTATGCACTGCGTCGGTTTCGCGAAGAAGGTTTCGAGATTGGCGACACCGAGAGCCCGATTATTCCGCTCTACGTGCGCGATGTCGATAAGACTTTCCTCGTCACGGCCTTGGCCTATAACGCAGGCGTTTTCATCAATCCCGTCATTCCGCCAGCCTGTGCGCCCGAAGACACGCTCGTGCGCTTCGCGCTGATGGCCACGCACACGAATGAGCAGGTGGAGCGCGCCGTTGTCGCCTTGAAGAAAATTTTTGTCGAGCAAGAAATCATCAAATAACGAGTTCGGGGCGTAGCGCAGCCCGGTAGCGCGCCTGGTTTGGGACCAGGTGGTCGCAGGTTCGAATCCTGTCGCCCCGACTTCAAGAGCATCGCGGAGAGTCTGGAAAGATTCTCCGCGATTTTTTTATCACTTTCATTTCATCGTTTTCAAAAATGCTGTCGGCAACGCATGGCGGTTGAGGAACAGGTAGGTGGTGTTGAGTGTCATGTAGTCGCGTGACATGTACCAAATGCCTTTGTAGTCGCCACTTTTTCCCCATGAATTTTTCACCATATAATAAGGTTTCCCGTTCTCGTCGATGGCCTTGCCGTAGATGAGCATGACGTGGTCGTAGGTGAATCGCCAGTCGTCCCACTGTTCCTGACGCAGCTGTTGGGTGGGCTTCACGCCGTCGGGCAGCATGGCGAGTCCCGTTCGTGTGAAGTCGCCCGACACGTCGCCGCCCCACGCCACTGTGTAGCCAGCGTCCAATGCCTTGTCGAGCAGTTCCATCAGTTGCTCGATGGGGATGTTGTAACTCGGTTTCAAACGCCATTTGTAGGGTGCCTCGATGACGAACCACTTGTTGAACGGATGGTGCGTGTAACTTGTCAGGCTGACATAGTCGTCGAGGTCGAGCCCAAGGCTCTCGGCAAACGATTTCGGCGTGTAGGTCTTTCCCTCAAAGACAAACGACTCCGGGCAGCGTCCCACATAGCGTTCGATGAGCGTCTGAACGCTGTCTTGCCAGTGGGGTAGGGGCTCCTTGGCATCTTTTCTGACGATGCTGCTGACCATGCGCTCCAATTCGGGGAAGAACACTTTGAAATTGGCCAAAGAGTCGCCAGTCAGCGAGCCAGGGGCGGGCATGGCGTTCTCCGGACAGATGCCGTGTTGGCGAATCACTTCCAACACGTCGTCGCACGAACCGCCCTCAGAAATCTGGCTGTAGCCGTGCATGCGGACATAGTGCGTGGCGCAGTCCATATAGTCCTTGTTCACAACGAACATTTCGCATAGGTCATAAACTTTTCCTGTCTTGCGCAGTATCTCGCTCTCGAAAAATCCCAGTGTGGCATAGTCCCAGCACGTGCCACTGCGATACTGGTTTTTCACGCTGGTGATGGGAATTTCCTTGACAATTTTGAACGATTTTTTCACGTCCGAGGCAATTGCGCCTCGCTGTAGGTTCTCTTGTGCCAATGCCGTGGTTGCCAACAGCATCATCGGCAGGATTGTTTTGATGATGTTCTTCATTTTGATCGTGTTTGATTACTCGTGATGATATGGTTCTCCTTTAATAATTGTACACGCGCGATAGAGTTGTTCGGTGAAAACGAGGCGAATCATCTGGTGGGAAAAAGTCATTTGCGAGAGCGAGATTTTCTCGTTGGAACGGTCGTAAACCGCCTGAGAAAATCCGTAAGGGCCTCCGATGATGAAAACGAGATTTTTGCCTGCGACCTGTTTGCGCTCGAGCCACTGCGAAAACTTGATACTGGTGAATTCTGCTCCCCGCTCGTCGAGCAAAACCACCGTGTCCGACGGTTTCAAGCGTTGCAGAATCAGTTCGCCCTCGCGCTCCTTCTGCTGTTCCTCGGAAAGAGCCTTCGTGTTCTTCAAATCGGGCACGACTATCACTTCGAATGGCATATAGTGGCCGATGCGCTTCACGTAGTCGTTGATGAGCGTCGCGAGGTGCTTATTCGTCGTTTTTCCGACCAGAATCAAGTTCGTTTTCATCCTTTTCCTCGTTTTTGATGTTGTATTCGTGTCGCCGTTTCGGATTCATCGGAAACCAACCTTTTTCCACGCGCTTTTTTTGATGGAAAAGTTCGCCAATCGACCACAAAAGCGACGCTCCGACCACGCCGATGATGGCCGACCAAAAGACATCGGCCACGAAGAAGGCACAGCCGATGCTGACCAGTCCTGCGATCAGAAACGCCCACCAGCAGCGCGTTCCGAGATAATATTCCGCCTTGATGACGAGCGGGTGAAACAGTCCGATAATCAAAAAAGTGCTGATGGCGATGATGACGCCTGTGAAATAGATTTCCATGATTGATAGCGTTGATTTCATCTGCAAAATTACGAATTTTTTTGAAAAAATCGACGAAAAAAGAGGTGAAAATTAATTTCACCTCTTTTGTATAGATAGGGTATGGCAGAAATTACTCTACCGCCCAATCTTCCTTCGTCTTGCGGACATAGCTCTGATAGCGGAGTTTTGCCATACGCTCGGCCTCGGAGAAGAGTTCCTCGGCCTCGTTGGGATAGGCTTTCTGGACGCTGAGGTAGCGCACTTCGCCCAAGAGGAAGTCGCGGAACTTGTCCCACTGCGGCTCTTTCGAGTCGAGCGTGAACGGATTCTTGCCTTCGTCGGCCAGTGCGGGGTTGTAGCGCCACAGGTGCCAGTAACCGCACTCGACGGCCTTGGCTTCCTCGGCCTGCGACTTACCCATACCGCCCTTGGCCTTCAAACCGTGGTTGATACAGGGTGCGTAGGCGATGACGAGCGACGGTCCGGGATAGGCTTCGGCCTCGCGGATAGCCTTCAAGCACTGGGCATTGTCGGCTCCCATTGCGACCTGGGCGACATAGACGTAGCCGTAGGCTGTGGCAATCATACCGAGGTCTTTCTTGCGGATGCGCTTGCCCTGTGCAGCGAACTGTGCGATGGCACCGAGCGGCGTAGCCTTCGACGACTGACCACCCGTGTTGGAATAAACCTCGGTGTCGAGCACGAGGATGTTCACGTCCTCGCCGCTGGCAATCACGTGGTCGAGACCGCCGTAGCCGATGTCGTAAGAAGCACCGTCGCCACCGATAATCCACTGCGAACGCTTCACGAGGTAGTGGTCGAGCGTCTGCAATTCGGCGCAAGTGGGACAGCCTTTCGCAGCGCTCTCGGCGATGAGTTCGCGCAGACGCGGAGCAATTTCCTTCGTCTTTTCAGCATCTTCTTTGTTGTCAATCCACTGCTGAGCCAGTTCCTTGTATTCAGCGCTGACGTTGTCGCCCTCAATCATTTCGGTGAGCAACATTGTCACGCGCTCTTTCATCTTCTTGTTACCGAGCACCATACCCATACCAAATTCGCAGAAGTCCTCAAACAACGAGTTGTCGAAGGCGGGACCCTGACCCTTGGCGTTCTTCGTGTAGGGCGTCGAGGGAATCGAAGCCGAGTAGATCGACGAGCAACCCGTGGCGTTGGCCACCATCTGACGGTCGCCGAAGAGTTGGCTGACGAGTTTCACATACGGTGTTTCACCGCAACCCGAGCAAGCACCCGAGAATTCGAAGAGCGGCTGTGCGAACTGCGAGTTCTTCACGTTGGCCTTGACATCGACGAGGTCTTGCTTCGAGGTGACATCCTTGACGAGTTTGTCCCAATTCTTCGCCTCCTGAACCATTTCGGGAGCATCGGGGTTGAACGGAACCATTGCGAGGGCTTTTCCTGTCTTCGGATTGCCCGGGCAGACATCGGCGCAGTTGCCGCAACCCAGACAGTCGAGCACGCTTACTTCGATGCGGAAGTGCATACCCTTCATCGTGGCAGGTGCCTTCATTTCGATGGTGTCGAGTTTGTCGAAGCCCTTCATTTCGTCGTCGTTGAGGACGAACGGACGGATGGCAGCGTGCGGACAAACGTAGGCACACTTGTTACACTGGATACAGTTTTCGAGGTTCCAGACGGGCACGAATGCCTCCACACCGCGCTTTTCGTAAGCGGATGTGCCATTGTCCCACGAACCATCGACGGTGTTGTGCTTCACGAAGTCGCTGACTTTCAGCAGGTCGCCGGCCTGTGCGTTAATCGGGCGCACGAGTTCCTTGACGAATGCGGGTGCGTCGTCGGCCTTGGCCTCGTCGTCGGGCAGGTTCGCCCAAGCGGCATCGACGGTCAGTTGCTTGTATTCGCCACCGCGATCGACGGCGGCATAGTTCATATTGACGACATCTTCGCCCTTCTTGCCGTAAGACTTCACGATGAATTTCTTCATCTGCTCGACGGCGAGTTCAACGGGAATCACGCCCGTGATGCGGAAAAATGCGCTCTGAAGAATCGTGTTCGTGCGGTTGCCGAGACCGATTTCCTGTGCAATCTTCGTGGCGTTGATGTAATAGACAGTGATGTTGTTCTGTGCGAACAGGCGTTTCACCTTGTTCGGAATGAAATTGACGAGTTCGTCGCCGTCGAAAATCGTGTTCAGCAGGAACGTTCCGTTCTTCTGCAGACCGCGTGTCACGTCGTACATATGCAGGTAAGCCTGAACGTGGCAAGCGACGAAGTTCGGCGTGGTTACGAGGTAGGTCGAGCGAATCGGCGTGTCGCCAAAACGCAGGTGCGAACAGGTGAAGCCACCCGACTTCTTCGAGTCGTAGCTGAAGTAAGCCTGGCAATATTTGTTCGTCGAATCACCGATGATTTTCACCGAGTTTTTGTTGGCACCAACCGTACCGTCGGCTCCGAGGCCGTAGAATTTCGCCTGATACATACCTGCGCCACCGAGTGCCATTTCCTCGACTTCGGGCAGCGAAGTGAAGGTCACGTCATCGACGATACCGACAGTGAAGTGGTTCTTCGGTTCGGGCAGTTCGAGGTTGTTGAACACGGAAATAATCTTCGCAGGTGTCGTGTCGGAAGAACCCAGACCATAGCGTCCGCCAACGATGAGCGGCTTGTTTTCGACATCGTAGAACGCCGATTTCACGTCGAGATAGAGCGGTTCGCCCTCTGCGCCGGGTTCTTTCGTGCGGTCGAGCACGGCAATGCGATTCACCGTCTTGGGAACGGCGGCCAGCAGGTGCTTCACCGAGAACGGACGATAGAGGTGGACGGCAATCATACCGACCTTCTTGCCTTGAGCCGTCAGGTGGTCGATGGCCTCGCGGGCGGCTTCCGTGGCCGAACCCATCAGAATGATGATGTTTTCAGCGTCTTTAGCGCCGTAGTAGTCGAACAGATGGTATTCGCGACCTGTGATTTCGCTGACTTTCTGCATATAATATTCCACCACTTCGGGCACCTTGTCGTAGGCCGTGTTGCAAGCCTCGCGATGGGTGAAGAACGTCTCGGGATTCTCGGCCGTACCGCGTGTCATCGGACGCTCAGGCGAGAGCGCACGGTCGCGGAAACGCTTCACATCCTCGGGATCGACGAGCTTGGCGACATCTTCCTGTTCCATCACCTCGATTTTGTGGTATTCGTGCGAGGTGCGGAAGCCGTCGAAGAAGTTCACGAACGGAATCTGCGTCTTCAGCGTGGCGAGGTGAGGCACTGCCGTGAGGTCCATCACCTCCTGCACCGAACCCGAGCAGAACATTGCGAAACCCGTCTGGCGGCAAGCCATCACGTCCTGATGGTCGCCGAAGATGCAGAGCGAGTGCGAAGCCAGTGTGCGGGCCGACACGTCGAAGACGCAAGGCAGCATTTCGCCGGCGATTTTGTACATATTGGGAATCATCAGCAGCAAGCCCTGCGATGCGGTGAACGTGGTGGTCAGCGCACCAGCCTGCAACGAACCGTGCAATGCACCGGCGGCACCGCCTTCCGACTGCATTTCCTGCACAGAAACGTTCTGTCCCCAGAGGTTTTTACGACCGCGAGCGGCCCACTCATCGACGTGCTCCGCCATTGGCGAAGACGGTGTGATGGGGTAGATGGCGGCTACTTCAGAGAACATATAGCTCACGTGAGCCGCAGCTTCGTTACCATCACAAGTGATAAATTTCTTTTCTTTTGCCATGTTTTGAAATGTATTAAGTAAGTTATGTCAATACCTAAAAATGATGATTTGTTTTAAAACGTTGCAAAGGTACTATTTATTTTTAATAAAGCAATGAAAGATAGAACAAAAATTTGTCAGATTCCGTTTTTCTTTGTAATTTTGTCAAGTGAAACTGCATTTTTTCAATCCCGAACACGACATTGCGCTGGCCACCGACGTCAAGCGATTCACGGCACCAAGCGCGGCGCGGCAACTGCGGCACGACCTCGGTTTTCTGCCAGCGCTGTGGGCCGATGATGGCGATTTCGTGCTGGTCGAGGATGTCGATGAGGCCGTGCGGCAGTCGAAAGCGTTCGGAACGCTGATGGCGGCGGTTCGGTTCGTTTCAGAAGACGATTTGCGGCGGTGGGTGAGGGCAGAAAAAAGTTTGAAAAATCTCGAAATCGAGCCGTGGGGCTGGGATTGGGGCGTCGTGGAAACGCTGACGAAGGCAGGATTGGCAGATTTTTGTCCGTCGGAAGAGCGACTTCAAACGATTCGACGCTTGAGCAACCGAAAATGGGCGGCGGAAACCCTGCTTCCAGCCTTGCGAACGCGAATTTCGTGGCCGACGGTGGGCGTTTCGCGCTATATTTCGGATGAAAATGACTTGGTTTTCGACGAAATTCTTCACAATGAGAACGCTTTTGAATCGGTTTCAAAAATCGTGCTGAAATCGCCGTGGAGCAGTAGCGGACGGGGCATTCGCTACGCTTTCAATGCCACGCAATTCGACCGAAATCTATCGTGGGCGCGGCGCGTCGTCGAGCAGCAGGGCGGCGTGATGGTCGAGCCTTTTTATGAGAAAACCGCGGATTTTGCGATGGAATTCGACGCGAAGGCCGACGGCAGCATCGTTTACAAGGGTTTGTCGCTGTTTGTCACGAACAATGGAGCCTACACGGGCAACCTCATTGCTTCGGAACGCGAAAAACGCATAATTTTGTCGGAATTTGTGCCCGAAAAGGTCGTGGAAGAACTTCGCGAAGCCATCGTCGAATTGCTGAAAACGGCTCTGCAAGGCCGATATTCAGGGCCTTTCGGCATCGATATGATGGTTGTTCGTAATGAGTCAAAAAATCGTGGTGAAAAAATGGAATTTGCCCTGCATCCCTGCGTCGAACTGAACCTTCGCCGCACGATGGGCCACGCAGCACTCGCAATTCCCTGCGACGAATCCACGCCGGCGCGCCTGATGCGCATCGACTACACCGACCGCCACCGTCTCACAATTGTGTCCGCCGATAGAAATCCACGTTTTCCTTCATCAGCAGTTCAATCGGCATATAGTTCACCGAATTGATTTTTTTCTTCAAAACGATGGCTTGAAACAACGAGTCGATGCTCGAATAGCCCTGCATATAGGCGTGTTGCGCGATGATGAACGAAATGCTTCCCTCGCGCAGACACTCAGCGTTTTTTGGCACCATATCGTAGCCCATCATTTGGATGTTGCGACGATTTTTCTTCAACAGATATTCGCCCACGATGTACGCACGCGAATTGAACGTGATGCCGTGGTGAATCTGCGGATGCTGCGCAAAAAAGTCCTCCAACGTCTGCCAACAGATTTTGCGCGGACACGAAAGCGGTAGGTTCAGTTCGCGAATGGCGATTTTCGGGAAATGGTCTGCCATATAATGGCGGAATCCGACCTCGCGATTGGCCTGCTGCTTACTCGTCACCCGCCCGTTTTGCGTCTGTTTCATCATCATAATTTCCTTCTCGCCCGATGCCACCATCATCAGCACTTTTGCAGCGAAATAGCCGCTGGCAAACGAATCTTGGCCGAAAAACGACAGCGGTCGCAGGTCGGGCATATACGAGTCGAGCAGCACGAAGGGAATGTTGCACTCGTGGAGTTGGTCGGTGAGGCTTCGGGTTGTGTCGAGGTCGGTCGGCACGATGACCAGTCCGTCGGGTTTCTCGGTCAGAATCGCCTCGTAGCAGGCGATGAACGAGTCGGGATTGAGTCGTTTGTAGTGGCAAATTCTCACATCGACGTGGAACTCGCGCCGTGCCTCCATCGCCTTCAGCGCGCCTTCTTCAATTTCGACCCAGTGCGCTTCTTGTTCGTGTTCGGGCACGAGCATATAGAGCGTGCAACTGCGGTTGTAGGCCAGTGCCGAGGCGTATGCGTTGGGTGTGTAGTCCAACTCTTTCAGCGCCTTTTCCACCTTTTCTCGGGCTGGTTGCGACACGTTGGGCCGTGCGTGCAACACGCGATCGACTGTTCCCACCGACACGCCTGCGCGTTCGGCAATATCCTTGATTCTGATGGTTCTTGTCATTTCGATTTTGATGTTTTGGGCTGCAAAAGTACAAAATTTCGATGAAGTATGGAAGAAATGTTGTAAAAATTCAGTCATAATGGTTAAAACTTATTAAAAATGAAGAAAAACTAATCAAAATAGTTGCAAGATAAAATATAAGTAGTTATCTTTGCGGCAGGTATTGATAAAAAATGATTCTGACTCCTCAAAAAAATGAGGTTCGGACGAAGAAAAAAGTTGAATAATTTAAACCATCAAAGAGTATGAAACTGACAAAAAGAGAACATGAAATCATGAAACTGTACTGGCAGCACGGCCCGATGTTCATTCGCGACCTGCTGGAGTATTACGACGAGCCGCGCCCCCATTTCAACACGCTTTCGACGATGGTGCGCACATTGGAGAAAAACGGTTATATGGGACACAAGCAGTATGGATCGACCTACCAATACTATCCGCTCATCAGCGAGCAGGAGTATGGCAAGGAGACGATTGCCAGTTCGGTGAAAAACTACTTCAAAGGCTCGTACATGAACGTGGTTTCGGCCTTCGTCAGCGACGAGAAAATCTCGGTGGATGAGTTACAGACGCTCATCGATATGATTCAGGCGAAAAAAGACGCTTAAAACCGCAAAACGATGACGACATTCCTGCACTACGACTTGAAAGTTGCGCTGCTTATCGCCGTGTTCTATATGTTCTACAGGCTGTTGGCGGCCCGCGAAACCTTCCATCGGCTCAACCGAATGGTGCTTTTGGCATCGCTCGCCTTGTCGCTGCTGTTGCCGCTCTGCGTGGTGACGGTGCATCGGACTGTGGAAGTCGCTTCGATGCCGCAACCGATGGCTTCGGTGGGCATGGGGGAGGTTGGCGAAATCGTCGAGGACGAGGATTCCAACTCGACGGGCACGATTCTGGCGGTCGTCTATCTGTTGGGCGTGGCTTTCTGCCTCGCGCGTACATCAATCAATATATGGAGTGTGCGCCGATTGATAGCCCGCTGTCGCGAAGTGGCCGTGCCGTCGTATATCCACGGCAACATCGGCGGAATGAGGCTCTTTGTCGCCGACGACGCGAAAGTAAAACCTTTCAGTTGGATGCGCACGGTGGTGTTGTCGCGCAAGGACTACGAAAACGACCTTGCCGACGGCGCCCGCGGTCAGAGCATCGTCTTGGCGCACGAATGTGGGCACGTGGCCTGTCGCCATTCGGTCGATATGCTATTTGTCGATATGGTCGTAGCCCTGCAATGGTTCAATCCCGTGGTGTGGCTGCTCAGGCAAGACCTGCGCACCGTCCACGAGTACGAGGCCGACGCACGGGTACTCTCTCAAGGATTCAACGCTTATCAATACCTGAGCTTGTTGGTTCAAAAGGCTGCTGGCGATGCCGGATACTCCGTCGCCAATGGCATCAGTATGTCGAGTATCGTTTCAAAACGTGTAATTATGATGACTAAAAAACAATCTTCAAAGTACGCTTGGGCAAGATTGCTCTATGTCGTACCCATCGTCGCCCTCTCGCTGGCGGCTACGGCAAAAACGGTGGTGGATTATCAAGTGGTGGAAACGCCGGAAACGCTGAAAACGACACCTTCTGATGAGGTTGTCGTCAACGAAACGGATCCGATTGTCGAAGTTGATAGCGAAAATCCTCTGCTGGTCGAAGACGAGATGAATCCGATAGTCGAAGACAAAAAGACTCCGCTGATTATTATTGATGGGCAAATTTCGACGAAAAAATTAGATGAGATCGACGCGAAAGCCATCGAGGCGGTTTCGGTGCTTCCAGCTGAAACTGCTATGAAACTTTGGGGTAAAAAGGGTGAAAACGGTGCCGTTACGATTACGATGAAGAAAGGTGACGACGACGAAAAAGCGTTTGAGCACGTGGAGAAAATGCCCGTATTCCCCGGTGGTGACATGGCGATGATGGAATTTCTGTCGAAAAACATAAAATATCCCGTAGAAGCCCAGAAAAAAGAATTGCAGGGGCGCGTCGTGGTGAGTTTTGTCGTGGAGAAAGACGGCTCTCTTAGCGATGTGAAGGTGGCAAAAAGCGTCGATCCGCAACTCGACGAAGAGGCACTTCGCGTCGTGAAGTCGATGCCGAACTGGACACCCGGAATGCATAATGGAAAGACCGTGCGCGTAAAATACTATGTGCCGATTTCGTACCGATTGAATGGACCAGCCACGAAAACCGACGGACAGACGGCTCCTGCTCTCCGTCCTGCCGATTCTCCGACTGCACAGCCTTCGGCTTCCTCTGGAGAAAAACCTTATGAGGTCGTAGAGCAGATGCCCGAATTTCCCGGTGGTATGAGAGCGATGATGGAATATCTTTCGAGTAACGTGAAATATCCTGTGGAGGCCCAGAAAATGGGTGAGCAGGGTCGCGTCATCGTCGGGTTCATTGTCGAGAAAGACGGAACGGTTTCCAATGCCAAAGTCGTCAAGTCCAACAGATTTGTCTTGGCGCAAGTGCCGACGGAGGGCGGCGTAGTGACGAAACTTGAAACAAGTGAAGGACCAGTTATTCACGAACTCGAAGCCGAGGCGCTTCGCGTCGTTCAATCGATGCCGAAATGGACGCCCGGCAAGCAGAAAGGCAAGGCCGTGCGTGTGAAATACAACCTCCCCGTATCGTTCCGATTACAATAGAATTTCTTTATAACACTTTCAATGGTGCATCAGGCTTCCGTCTGGCTCGCGACGAGTCGGACGGATGTTTTTTTACATTTGGAAGGTCGATTCGTAGAGAATCGTGTCGGGACTCTTCTCCGACCGCAACACATAGCGGAAACTGTAGCCCGCATCCTTATAAACCTTCAATCCCGTCGATTCCTGAATCGACTGCCGCAGTCCGTCGGTGAGCATCTGTCGGTTCTCCTCGATGAGTTTCGCATCGTCCATGAAGTCGGTCAGCGTGCAATAATAGATGAACGTGAGCGACTGCCGGTCGAACACGAGGCTGTCGGTTCGCGTGTGGTTATAGACGGGCGTGGGGCAGAATTTCCGTGTGTAGTCGCGAGCCTCCTGCTCGGCCCGTTCCTCAAGACTTTTCTGGCAACCCATCAGCATCAGGGCTGCAATGGCGTAAAAAATCGTTTTTTTCATTGTTTATTCCAAATTTTTTGGCAAAATTACGAAAAAAATCTATTTTTCCGCATTTTTTTTGTATTTTTGCAGTTCAAACGAAGAAATCAGTATGAATCATATCAGAAATTTTTGCATTATAGCCCATATCGACCACGGCAAATCGACGCTGGCCGACCGATTGTTGGAGCACACGAAAACGATTCAAATCACCGAAGGGCAGATGCTCGACGACATGGATTTGGAGAAGGAGCGAGGCATCACCATCAAGAGCCACGCGATTCAGATGGAATACAAGGCCCCCTCCCTGCCTCCCCCCGAAGGAGGAGGGGATTGCTATATCCTGAACTTGATTGACACCCCGGGACACGTCGATTTCAGTTACGAGGTGTCGCGTTCGATTGCTGCCTGCGAGGGTGCGCTGCTCGTGGTCGATGCCACGCAGGGCGTGCAGGCGCAGACGATTTCGAACCTCTACATGGCGATTGAGCACGACCTCGAAATCATTCCCGTCATCAACAAAATCGACATGCCGAGCGCAATGCCCGACGAGGTGGAGGACGAAATCGTGGAACTGCTGGGCTGCAAGCGCGAAGAAATTCTTCGGGCAAGCGGAAAAACGGGCGAGGGCGTCGAGGAAATCCTGCGGGCCGTCGTCGAGCGCGTTCCGCCACCCACGGGCGACCCCGAAGCGCCGTTGCAGGCGTTGATTTTCGACTCGGTGTTTAATTCGTTCCGCGGCATCATCGCTTATTTCAAGATTGAAAACGGCGTGATTCGCAAGGGCGACAAAGTGAAATTTTTCAACACGGGGATGGAATACGATGCCGACGAAGTGGGCGTTTTGAAGATGGAAATGAAGCCGCGACAAGAACTGCGCACGGGCGAAGTGGGCTACATCATCAGCGGCATCAAGGACGCGAAAGAGGTGCAGGTCGGCGACACGATTACGCACGTCAGCAAGCCCTGTGCAAAGGCCATCGAGGGCTTTCAGGAAGTGAAGCCGATGGTGTTCGCCGGCGTTTATCCGATTGACCCGACCGACTACGAAAACCTGCGTGCGTCGCTCGAAAAATTGCAGTTGAACGACGCTTCGCTGACGTTCCAGCCCGAGTCGTCGGTGGCGTTGGGATTCGGCTTCCGCTGCGGTTTCTTGGGACTTCTGCACATGGAAATCGTGCAGGAACGTCTCGACCGCGAGTTCAATATGGACGTCATCACGACCGTGCCCAACGTGTCGTACATGGTTTATACGAAACAGGGCGAATCGAAGGAGGTTCACAACCCGTCGGGACTGCCCGAGCAGGTGATGATTGACCACATCGAGGAGCCTTACATCCGCGCCAGCATCATCACAACCGCCGATTTCATCGGGCCGATTATGAAACTTTGCCTCGACAAGCGCGGCGAACTCATCAAACAGGAATTTGTCAGCGGAAATCGCGTCGAACTGCATTTCTACTTGCCTTTGGGCGAAATCGTCATTGATTTCTACGACAAACTGAAGTCGATTTCGAAGGGTTACGCCTCGTTCGACTACCATATCGACTCGTTCCGACCGTCGAAACTTGCCAAACTCGACATTCTGCTCAACGGCGAGCCCGTCGATGCGCTCTCGACGCTGACCCATCAGGACAATGCCGTCGTGCTGGGTCGAAGGATGTGCGAAAAACTCAAGGAACTCATTCCCCGACAGCAGTTCGACATCGCGATTCAGGCGGCCATCGGCGCGAAAATCGTTGCCCGCGAAACCATCAAACAGGTGCGAAAAGACGTGACGGCGAAGTGCTACGGCGGTGACGTGACGCGAAAGCGCAAACTGCTCGAAAAACAGAAGCGAGGAAAGAAGCGTATGAAGCAAATCGGCAACGTGGAAGTGCCGCAGAAAGCGTTCCTCGCGGTGTTGAAGTTGGATTGATGCGTGGAGTGTGAAGTGAGGAGTGAGGAGTGTGAAGTGAGGAGTGATTACTAATAAAAATATAAAACTACGAACCTAAAAAACGAAGAAAGAAACGATGAAAAGAGGTTTTGTGAATACACCGCGTGACATTGCCCGCGAACTGGCTCGGCGTTACTCGACGATGACGCACGAGGAACTCGACATGCTCGAAGAAATCCTCGTTCCGCTCAAGTACAACAAGGGCGAGATGATTCTGCGCGAGGGCGAGGTTTGCCGCAGCATTTACTTCATTGACAAGGGGCTGATTCGCCAGTTTTACTACAAAAACGGCAAGGAAGTGACCGAGCACCTCGGCGACGACCACACGATTTTCATGTGCATCGAGAGCCTTTTCCGCGAGGAACCCACGCATTTGCAGGTCGAATCGCTCGAACAAACCTTCGTCTATGCCATGCCGAAGGACAAACTCGAAGTGGTCGCCCTGCACAGCGTGAACATCCAGATGATGTACCGAAAAATCCTTGAGGAATCGCTGATTATCTCGCAGAAACACGCCGATTTGATGCGCTTCGAGACCGCGCAAGACCGCTATATGAAGATGTGCAAACTCTATCCGCAGGTCATCCTTCGCGCACCGCTCGTCTATATCGCCAACTACCTGCAAATGACGCCTGAGACGCTCAGCCGAGTGCGCAGTGCGGCCTATCACAGCGAAACGACATGAACACGGTCTTGGCAACTGACGTGGTGACTTGGCTGAACGACTACGACACAACGGCCTTGCTCGCCGTGAACGGACTTCGCGCCGACGTGATGGACACGTTTATGTGGTGCGTCAGCGGAAAATTCGAGTGGATTCCGCTCTACGCCGCCCTGATTTACGTGCTTTTCCGCAATTTCCATTGGAAAATGGTGCTGGCGATGCTCGTGGCGGTTGGGCTTGTTTTCGCGCTGACCGATGCCTTCAATTCGCAGATTCTGCGACCAGCGGTGGCACGACTGCGCCCGAGCAACCTCGACAATCCCGTCAGTGCGCTGGTGTATGTCGTCAATGACTATCGCGGTGGCAGTTACGGTTTCCCGTCGGCCCATTCGAGCAACACGTGGGGGCTTACGTTCCTGATGTTTTGGATGCTCAGAAACCGCTGGCTGACGCTGTTTCTGGCGTTTTGGGCCACACTGCAATGCTATTCGCGGCTCTACCTCGGCGTGCATTATCCTGGCGACTTGTTAGCAGGGATGTTGCTCGCTTTCATCTGTGCGACGGCGGTTTATTTCGTTTTTCTGCGCATCACGAAATGCGAAATTCCCAGCGAAATTCGCCATTTCTACGTGCCCATCGCCGTCGGAACGCTCACGCTGTTGGTTTTCCTCGTTTATTCGGTCATTCCCTATTTATAAATGATGAAACTCACGCCGATAGCCCATTTCCATTCGCCGTTTTCCACGAAGTTCGGCATTCCGAAGCAGAGCGGTCTCGTGGTCGATTTGCGAGGCGAAATTGTCTTTGAACCGACGTTCCGAAACGCCGATTTCGTCAGGGGTTTGGACGAATTCGACTACCTCTGGCTGATTTGGGAATTTTCGGCCAATCGCCACGCGGCAGCGAGTCCTGTGGTGCGTCCGCCCGTGCTCGGTGGCAACGAGAAAATCGGCGTTTTTGCAACGCGCTCGCCCTTCCGTCCCAATCCGTTGGGCTTGTCGGCGGTGCGCTTGGAAAGCATCGAAATGACCGACGCTCGCGGTCCTGTGATTCACGTTCTCGGTGCCGACTTGATGGATGGAACGCCTATTTTCGACATCAAACCCTACATCGCATACGCCGACAGCCATCCCGATGCCCGTAGCGGCTTTGTCGATAGGCGGTCGTGGCCGAAACTCGAAGTCGTCGTGCCCGATTTCGTTGAAAAACACTTTGAAAAGGCTGAAATCGAGATGCTTCGCCAGACATTGTCGCTCGACCCTCGTCCGCACTACCAAAACGACCCGCAAAAGGTCTATGGAATGCCTTTTGCAGGTCGCGATGTTCGTTTTCGCGTCGCCGACGGTGTTTTGACTGTAATTGATGTTACAGAGTTCACGAAATGAAAAATGAATTGAAAAGAACAAAAAAAAGACTTTTTTTGAAAATTTTTTGGAAAAAAGCAAACAACTTGAAATTTTTTTTGTACTTTTGCATCGACTTGAGGGAGAAATCTCGAGTCGAAGATGCATTGGCTGATTATTTCGCACTTTACCAAAGCGACCTGAGAAACCAATTTGGAATAAGTTCGATTTAAAAAGCGAAGGGAAAGGCCGAGATGTGCCATTCCTGCTTACAGATATAGCTATGCACCACGCTTTGGCGTGGAAGCATTCTTATATGTGAGCAGGGGTTCCAATTCTCAGGTCCGCCCCTTAGGTAAAGTGCATAGGAGTGGCCACGCCATTTTTTGTGTCTTTTCGTTTGCATTATAATATTCAAAATTATATGTAATTATGGAACATCAAACCAAGAAATGCCATCATTGCGGCGAAGAAATTTTGGCTGTGGCCAAGAAGTGCAAACATTGTGGAGAATGGTTGGAACATCAACCTGTGAAAAAGAGTAATGATGTTTCCCAAGAAAAAACTAATGAGACTGAGACTGACCGTTTGATTGCCAAACACCTTGCAAAGCGCGAAGATCAAGATGATTTTTGGGGATGTCTCTTTTGGATTGTAATTATTGGCGGATTGATATGGGCTTACAACGACAAACCATCGGAAGAGGAAATCTGCCAGACCATTTTGGAAGATGTAAGAGATTGTATTGCCGACCAAACATCATCTACACTTGGATTTTTTGACGATAGTGGTGTACTGGGCGAATTGGCCTCAATGTTTATTAGTGGATCGAATGAAGCAATGGGTTCTATTTCCCAATCTTTTTATGAAAACAATAAAATCCGTATCAATAATTATTGGTTTTGTCGTACAGGAGAGATTGTCAATTCAGACCATCCGTCGGGTACAATTGTTGCTTTGGGAATTTGTGGTTTTGTCATTCCTTTTGTGGAATGGGATGATTTTAAGTTACTTAATATAAATAGTGAAAAAGAGAGTAATGGGTACAATAACCATATTGAGGAAGAAAATAGCATAGCAGAAATGATAGATGAAAACTTATATGAGGAAGAGAAAGAAGAATATTATAATGAGAATAAAGTTGCATCTGTCTCCCAGGTAAAACAAAACAAGGAAGATGAGGTAATTGTCGAGCAAGAAGATTCGAAAGGAGGTGGATTCCATTTTGAACCGATAGAAGAAACAGAGATAAGTGGGCAAGGTTTTCACTTTGAGCCGTTAGATTAAAAGAATAAACCCAATACTAAATGTAAACAATTATGGAAAAAGAAATTAAGAAATGCCCATATTGTGGCGAAGAAATTTTAGCTGAAGCAAACAAATGCAAGCATTGTGGTGAGTGGTTGGACAAGGGCAAGTCACCAACGCCTTTTGTTACCGAATCAACTAATCAGAAATATTTGGAATTATATAAAAGAGGCGAAAAACTTCTTGCAATAAAGATGTTTAAAGAAGAAACGGGGTGTTCTCTGAATGAGGCAAAAGATACTATTGACACGCTCTGGCTTAATCTCAGTTTGGAGGAAAAAAAAGAACCTGATTCCCAAGCTTCGTTTGTGACAGAATCAACTGATTCTAATGTTAAGCCTGAAACTGTTATCATTGTCGAAGAGCCTGAAGGAAATGTTGGCTCTATGGAAAAAGAAACCAAGAAATGCCCGTATTGTGGCGAAGAAATTTTAACTGAAGCAAACAAATGCAAGCATTGTGGTGAGTGGTTGGACAAGGGCAAGGCACCAACGCCCATTGTTGCCGAATCAACAGACCCCAAAGTTACACCAGAAACCGTTGTTCTTGTCGAAGAGCCTGAAGGAGAAGTCAGTTCACTTCTTATTTTTGAGTGTGTTATCATTGTTGGCATTCTAACCTTTTTGTACGACTGGAGTTTATGGTGGATACTTGGGGCATTGGCAGTCGTCTATATTCTTTTGTCAATAAGTCGTGTTATTCGGATTATTACCAGCGTTGTGTTTTCTGCTTTATGGGGATTTATTGCCACGTTACTTAGTCCTTGGATTTTTGATGAATCAGAATTGAAAATGGCATCACGATTGGTCAATGGTGACTATGCTGACTACTGGTATGTTGGGTTAATCGTGTTTATCGTATCTTTGCTATATCATATGAATGACATCGACTGAAAGAATGTAAAATTATTTAAATTATAATTAACAATGAAGAAGATTTTTCAATTAGTGGTCGCTTTTTCAATTGCGGCAGGATTTGTTTCTTGTACTAAGAACTATCCACAGGAAGTAAACAAACGAGTAATAGACCTTAAACAACAAGGAGCCGAAATTCTTGCTCGTTCCAACGACGAGACAGGAGCGGAGCATTATGTTTTGTATCGTACCGATACAGAACTGGTTTATGATGGTATTGATTTTAAGAGTGTATTGCTCGAGAAAGGAAAAATTCCCAACGAGTTGGTACTTGACATTGACTCATTAAGTCCAGATTTGATAACGAAACAGATACCCTATAATTCTGATGTCGTAAATGAAATACTTGACGAATTGGAGTTTAAGAAAATAAAAAATGGATTCATTATTTTTTCACGCATAGGTCACGCTAATAGGATTCTTTCGTGCTTTCTTCCCAATGTGATTTTTTCTGGTGGTTGGACATCTGACTATGACTTAACATCAACAAGAGATAAAGGGACTGTAACTTACTATGCTGGAGAGGATGTAGAGTATTTCTTAAGAAAAGTTTATGGCGATGTGTCACTTCTGAATACTATGAGGTCTACGGTAAGGGGTGGTATCCCAGAACGTTGTTATATGCACAGAACTGGCTATGTCGATGCTAAAGGAAATGTCGTGGAAAAGGATCCTCATTTCAATATAACAGAATTATCGGGGAATCGTCCAGCTTTTGAATTTGATTATCCAGCAGAGCAGTTGAAAGATAAAGAGGGTATTGTACGTTTTATTGGCCATTTAGATGACGTGTACCTGAAAGAAGTTGTAGAACCAGATGAGGCGTGGGCGCGACAATGGGAAGAAGAGGAGAGAAAAGAAAGAGAGAGGGAACGACAACAAGAACTACAGAGAAATACACTTGTAAATTATGAATGCAGTTATTGTCATACAATTATACAAACGCAAGACAGAGGGACTTCATTCTCTTCAGGTAAATGCCCTGCTGCGGGTTTCAGTAGTAGTCTTCATACCTGGTGGCGACTGTAAATATAAATTTTGCGAAAGCAAATGATAAATTCGAAATAATCCCAGAAACATCGTTTCTGGGATTATCTGTATATTTATAGATGAAAGAGTCCCTGTTTTTCATAAAAAATCTGTGTCAAATTTGGCAATTTATAGAAAAAAATGTAACTTTGCGATGAAATAATCACCAAAAAGTAATCAAAATGAAAAATAGGGAATGCCCTTGTTGCCACAAACAAGTTTCTTTACGGCGATGCTCTTCTTATTTCTGGAAAGGAGTGACGCCTATTACAATGCGTTGCAACCATTGTCACGAGGAGATTAGAATCGTGAAGAATCCTGTACCACTTGCATTTTGGGTCATCGGTGGCGTGGTGATGGGTAATCTCCCGTCGATACTCGCTTATTTCTGCTTCCGCCACGACTTTTTGAAAGCACTTTTATATTCTTTGCTTACTTGGCCGATTATCATATCAACTTTGGTGGTTGTGACTTTAATGAGAATGAAGTTTGAGAAAGAAGATTCCGTAAAAGAACTTGAAGCTTTCCGCAAGATTCGGGAGATGGCTGAGAGTGGTCAATTGCCTGACCTGACACTGGATGAGATTAACGAGGAGATAAGATTGGCGCGGGAAAAAATGGGTTAAGATTCTGAAAAAGCCCCTCTTTTTATAATGGATTCCGCTTGCTGAAGGTCGTCGGGCGTGTCGATGCCGATGGTTTCGACGTCGGTGAGGCCGACACGGATGCGGTAGCCGTTTTGCAGCCAACGGAGTTGTTCGAGGCTTTCGGCTTGTTCGAGCGACGACGGCGGCAACTGCGTGATTTCGCGAAGCACCTCGCGGCGATAGGCGTAGAGGCCGATGTGCTTCAAAAAGGGGTATTTTTCGAGCCATTCGCCTCGTTCGACACCGCGCACGAACGGAATGACGCTGCGCGAGAAATAAAGGGCGAAACCGTTGTTGTCGAGCACGATTTTCGGTGAATTTTCGTTTTCAATGGCTTTCATTTCCGAAAAAGGCTTGCCGAGCGTGGCGATTTGCGTCGTCGGGTCGTCAAACTGGCGGCAAAGCATCTCGATTTGCGAGGGTTGGATGAAGGGTTCGTCGCCCTGCACGTTGATGACAATGTCGGCCTGCGAAGCGATTTTCTCGACGGCTTCCTCAATGCGGTCGGTGCCGCTGCGGTGGTGGGTGGAAGTCATCACGGCACGACCGCCGAAGCGTTCCACCTCGCGGAAAATACGGTCGTCGTCGGTGGCGACGAAAACCTCGTCGATCACGGTTGAAACTTGCTCATAAACGCGCTGAATCACGGTTTTTCCACCGAGCAAAGCCAGCGGTTTGCCAGGGAAACGCGTCGAAGCGAAGCGGGCGGGGATAATGGCTGAATATTTCATCAATGTTGAATGTCGATTTTTGAATGTTGAATTGTCGGCTTCGCCGATTAAGAATTATCAATTGTAAACTCTCAACTATCTCGAACTGCGGAATCCTTCCATCAGAACGTATTTCCGTTGCATCATTCGGTTGTAGATGTTGCGCATCCACAGCGGTTGCGTCACGACGAAGACAATGCCAATCAACAGGATGATGAGGTAGGCCACCGTGTCGCTCAAGAAGAGTTGCAGCACGCTGATGAGCACAATCGGCAGGAAGAACGCCAGCATCTGCACAACCACCTGATAATAGTTGTTTTCCATACCGCTTTTGCTGATGAATTTCGTGTTCAGCGGCACGGTTTGCTTGTTATAGACGGCCATCTGGAAGAGGATGAAATACTGGAATCCTGCCGTGAAAACGGCGTAGGCCACGAGCATCAGAATGCTCCATTTTCCAGCGAAAACCGTCGGCAGCATCAGCACGAAGGGCAGCACGAGAATCGCCGTGTTGAAAATGTATTTCGCACGAAGCAGTTTCAGAATGTTTTCGCGTCGAACCATCAGGCAATCGATGTAGTTGCCTTCGTTGCACATCACGCGAGTGAGTTGCATCGAACCATAAATCACGAAGTTATAGACGCACCAGAAATTCGTCATAAACTGGCCGTCATAGACGTCGGTGAGTGCGATAATCAGGCTGAACATCAGCACAATCGCCGTCGCCATCACAAAGCCTTTTCGCGGATTTTTATTGCGAAGAATCGACTTGATTTCGAGTTTCAGATACTGTCCGACCTCGCCGAATCGGTCGAAATAGGCAAACTGGCTGACGCTGTGCAGTTTCGTTTGCTCGGTTTTCGAGATTTCGCGCATCACATTCGCCATTTGCAGCCGTCGGTTGATGGCGACGAGCACGACGAGTAGCGCCAACGCACCGAGGTAGGGCAGGGCACTGCCATCGCTGATTTTCGTTCCAATGCCTGCGTAAAGGTCGAAAAAGTTCTCAAAACCCTTCTCGCTACCGCCTTTCAGCAGCACCGGCAGGGCGACAATCGCAAAGACGACAATCGGCACGAGCCAATAAACCAGACTGTTGTTGATGAGCGTGCGCACGATGGAATACCACTGGCTGTTGGCGAGAATCAGCAGGTAGAAGCAAAGCAGGAAGCCAACCGTCGGCCAGAATCCTTCGACGAACAGCACCGACATAATGGCGTAGGGAATGAGCATCGCGAACCAAATGGCGTTGCCCCACGTGAAAAGCGACGTGCCGACGAACGTGTCGATGCAGGTCGATTTCGGAATCGGCAGCAGCACGTAGGGTTTCACGATTTGCGAGGGCGTCTGCTGTGCGACAAATCGGAAGAGAAAATCGACGAGCAGGATGTAGGGCGAGATGCCCATCATCAGTTCGATGGCTGTCTCCGAGGTGCTTTCGTTGGCTACCAGCGAGAAAATGACTGCGAAGAAAATGAGATAGACAATGACGAAACCGCCAAGAAACATCAAGACATATTTGGCAGTCTTGTTGCGCTCGTAGTCGATGGCGCGTTTCTCGGCCAGTTTGCGGTGGCGGCGCAGTTCGCGGATGATTTCCAGTCTTTTCATAGGCGGTTTTTAGCGTAAATCGATGATTTCAGCCTTTGGAAAGTCCTTGGCGTTGAAGACAAACGTGGCATCCGACTGGTCTTTTGCCTGAAATCCCGTGATGTCGATGGTTGTCCACGTCGCGCCCTCGCGCATTTTCACCTGCGTCGGCGTATAGGTCTTCTTGTTGATTTTGATGAAGAGTTCCTGTGCGCTGCGAGCCTTGGTCTGTGCGACGAGGCGAACGTTGTAGAAATTGCGGTCGTTGCCCGTCGTCGAGAGCGAATAGCCGTGTTTGTAGAGGTTGATGAACTGATAGGGATTCATCGCCATCTGCTGCGCCTCGGTCGGTGTGAAGACATTGACTTCCTCGGTCGATTTCATATAACTCCACTGCGTTTTTCCGTCGAACCAAACGATGGCTTGCGGTGTGCGGGCGTGGAATTTCTTGCCTTTGATGGCGATGGTGCCCTTCGTCGAACCGATATTCGGACTCGAAATCTTGAACGACGCACTCGCGCCGCCCTTTCGACTGACCACCGAAGCCGTTTTGTCGAGAATTTTCCGTGCTTCCGAAGCATTTTTCCGAACTTCCGATGCCGTTTGAGCCGTTGCTGACAAACTGGTTGCCAACAAAATCATTGCAAAAAATAATATCTTTTTCATTTTTCTATTCATTTTTCACTATAACTTTTGACGCAAGAATCAGCCTATCGTTTAACCATTCGATGGCTCTCTCAACCTTGCAAACAGCGCATTCAGCGTGTTTTCGTCGCTGATGAGCACCTCGCGAGGCTTCGCGCCCTGCGCCACGCCCACGATTCCAGCCTCGTGAAGTTGGTCCATCAGTCGGCCGGCGCGGTTGAAACCAATCGAGAATCGACGCTGAATCATACTCGTCGAGCCTTGCTGCGTCATCACCACGGCGCGGGCGACCTCCTCGAACAGCGGGTCGGTGAAGCCACCGCCGCCGCCACTCATACCGCCACCATCGCCGCCACCAGTTTCGACGGCGGGTTCGGGCAGCTCAATCGGTTCGACGGGACCGGGCTGTGCCTCGACATACTTGTTGATGCGCTCCACTTCGGGCGTATCGACGAAGGCGCACTGCACGCGCACAGGCTCGTTTCCGATGAGAATCAGCATGTCGCCGCGTCCCACAAGTTGGTCGGCACCTTTTTGGTCGAGAATCGTGCGCGAGTCGATTTGCGACATCACGCGGAACGCCATTCGACCGGGGAAGTTCGCTTTGATGGTACCCGTGATGATGTTCGTCGTCGGGCGTTGCGTGGCGATAATCATGTGGATGCCGACGGCACGCGCTTTCTGGGCGATGCGGGCGATGGGCAGTTCGATTTCCTTGCCTGCGGTCATAATCAAGTCGCCAAACTCGTCGATGACCACGACGATATACGGCATATATTCGTGGCCTTTCGTCAGGTCGAGTTCGTGGTTCACAAACTTCTTGTTGTATTCCTTGATGCCTTTCACGTGGGCGTGTTCGAGCAGTTCATAGCGGCGGTCCATCAGTTCGCAGAGCGAGTTGAGCGTGCGAACCACTTTCGACACGTCGGTGATAATCGGTTTTTCCTCGTTTTCGGGCAGCGCGGCCATAAAATGGCTCGAAATCGGCTGGTAGAGGCTGAATTCCACCATTTTCGGATCGACGAGCACGAATTTCAGTTCATTCGGATGCTTTTTGTAGAGCAGCGAGGTGATAATCGCGTTCAAACCGACCGACTTACCCTGTCCGGTTGCACCGGCGACGAGCAGATGCGGAATTTTTGCGAGGTCGGCCATATACACCTCGTTGGTGATGGTTTTTCCGAGTGCGATGGGCAGATCCATCGTCGTTTCTTGGAATTTTTTCGAATTCAGAATGCTCTCCATCGACACGATGTTCGGCTTTTTGTTCGGCACTTCGATACCGATGGTTCCCTTGCCGGGCATCGGCGCGATGATGCGGATGCCGAGGGCGGCGAGGTGCAGCGCGATGTCTTTTTCGAGCGTTTGGATGCGCGAGATGCGAACGCCAGGGGCGGGTGTGATTTCGTAGAGCGTGATGGTCGGACCGACGGTCGCCTTGATTTCCTTGATGGCGACGCTGAACGAATTGAGCACCTCGACGATGCGCTGGTTGTTCGCCTTGATTTCCTCCATATCGATTTCGGGTTTGCCCGAATGGTCGTATTTCTTCAGCAGGTCGAGCGTCGGGAATTTATAGCGTGTAAACGGCTCACGCGGGTCGATGGGCGTGCTCTTGATTTCCTCGATGGTCAGCGTTTTTCCCTTTGCCTTGTCCTCGTCTTTTCCCACTTCGACAATCGGCTCCGGCTCGTCCTCTTTCTCTTTGTCGGGCGTGTCCACAACAGGCAAAATCGTCCCTTTTTCGCCTTTTTCGTCGATTTCGTCGCCAGTCGGCAAATCCACCACCATCGGCTTCGGGTCTTCGGGAATTTCGGTCGTGTCAATCGTCGGCAAAGGCTTGTTTTCGCTGCTTTCTTGGTGGTTGGTGACGATGAGTTTCACCTTCGACGTCACGTAGCCGATGGGGTTCAGCATTTTCCGAACCACGTTGATGGTTTCAGCACTGAGATAGGTCAGGAATCCTAATGCGACAATCAGCAGAATGCCCGTCAAACCAGGCGCTCCGACGATGTTTTCGAGTTGCTGCACGCAGAAAAGTCCGTGGTTGCCGCCCGGGTTATAGACTTGGTTGTCCATCATGGGCGAAAGGAATTTCGCAAACGTCACCGAGCACCACACCATCACGAGCGCCATTCCGAAGAACCATTTCCACAGATTGACTTGATAGACTTTCATCAGGCGCAGTCCGGCCAGCACGAGAAAGGCAGGAATGAAAAACGCCGCCAATCCGAAATTCACGGTGATGAGTTGGTGGGAGAGCAGGGCGCCGATGGAACCGCAATAGTTGGCGAATTGTCGGTCGTTGTTGAGCCATTCGCCCGGTCGCAGGTCTTCGAGCAGGCTTTGGTCGGCCTGCCCCGTGTTCAAGTACGAAACCATCGCAATCGTCGCGTAGATGGCGAGGGCGATGAGCACGATTCCCAATACGAAATCGATTTTCTCGTTGTCGAGTATGTGGTGGAAGCCAGTGGCTTCTTTCAAGTTTTTCGGCTTCTTTTCCGTCTTTTTCTTTGCCATAATTCAATGTGTTTTCGATTTAAAGTGCAAAAATAGTGGAAAAAACTCAGATTCACTCATATTTTTACACTTTTTTTTCTAATTTTGCAGCCCGAAAGCGATATTTTGCTTTTTGGAAGCAATTTTTTCGCCGAATGAAGCGAATTTCGAGATGAAAAAGGTTCTATACAATCGGTTTTCCAAGCAGGAGATTGCCGAACTGCCCGTTGCGGAGTTTGGCGGTCGCATCGTTGTCGTTTTCAGCGAAAGCGAGGCCGAGCGAGCGGTCGATTTCCTGCTGACGCAACCCTTTCTCGGCATCGACACCGAGACCCGACCGTCGTTTCGGCGCGGACGACTCAATCAGGTGTCGCTCTTGCAGGTTGCCACCGACGAAATCTGCTTCCTGTTCCGCCTCAATATGACGGGAATGACGCCGGCCATCGTGCGACTGCTCGAAAACACCGACGTGCCGATGATTGGACTCTCGCTCCACGACGACATCCTCTCGCTGAAACGACGGCAGAATTTCGTTCCGGGCCGCTTCATCGACCTGCAAAAGATGGTGGGCGGACTGGGCATCGAGGATATGAGCCTGCAAAAACTCTACGCGAACCTTTTCGGACAGAAAATCAGCAAGCGACAGCAACTGACGAACTGGGAAGCCGACGTGCTCACCGAGCGACAGAAACGCTATGCCGCCACCGATGCGTGGGCCTGCCTGCGGATGTATCGGGAGATTTGCCGACTCGAGGCCACCCACGACTATGAACTGCTTGAAAATGAGGAAGTTTGAAGCGAAAATCAGCCATTTCATCGAGCGTCACCACCTGTTGGAGCGCGAAAAACGCTATCTGGTGGCCCTCTCGGGTGGTGCCGACAGCGTTTGCCTGCTGTTGGTGCTGCAAAAACTGGGTTTTTCGGTCGAGGCGGTGCACTGCAATTTCCATCTTCGCGACGACGAATCCGACCGCGACGAACAGTTTTGCCAGTCGCTTTGCCAACGGCTGAACGTGCCCTTCCATCGTGTCGATTTCGACACTTCCGACTACGCCCGACAGCACAAGATCAGCATCGAAATGGCGGCACGAGAACTGCGCTACCAATACTTTAGTGAACTTTTGAAATCGCTTGGTTTTCAAGGAGTTTGCGTCGCCCATCACGCCGACGATAATGCCGAAACTTTGCTGTTGAATTTGGTTCGCGGAAGTGGTCTTCGCGGACTCACGGGAATGTCGCCACGTCGCGATTTCGTCCTCCGTCCGATGTTGGAAGTTCGACGCGAAGAAATCGAGGAGTACCTCGCCGCGCAAGGCCAAACTTTTGTCACCGACCGAAGCAATCTTCAAAGCGATTTTACGCGCAACAAAATTCGACTCGAAATTCTGCCCAAACTGAAGGAAATCAATCCGTCGGTGGTCAGCGAATTGAATCTGACGGCACGCCATTTGGCCGACGCGGAGCGCGTTCTCAACGATGCACTCGACCGAAATACATCGACTTTTTCGACCTTTTTTGATAGGCAGTCGCCGATTTTTTGCGAAATCTCGACACCGAAACTGCTTGCCCAGCCTTCACCCGCCTATGCGCTGTTTCACCTGCTCTCGCCCTACGGCTTCAACCGCTCGCAAATCGACGAAATCATCGACGCTTTGGCGCAACAGCCCGGACGGCAGTGGCACTCGCCCGACCACACGCTGACGCTCGACCGCGACCGCCTTGTTTTGAGTCGTCGGCAATTCGAACAGCCCGAAGCCGTTGAAATCAGCAGTGCAGGTTCGTTTTCCCTCGGAAATGCCGTTTTGCAAGTTGAAACATTCCCGAAAACTGCCGATTTCCTCGTCAGCAAGACGCCGGAAACCGCCACGCTCGATGCCGACAAAATCGCCTTCCCATTGACATGGCGGCGAGTGGGGCAGGGCGACCGCTTCGTGCCCTTCGGAATGACCGGCAGCCGCCTCGTCAGCGACTACCTCACCGACCGCAAAAAGTCGCTCGCCGAAAAACAGCAGCAAACCGTCGTCGCCGATGCCACTGGCCGCATCGTCTGGCTCGTTGCCGAACGACCCGACAACCGCTTCCGCGTCGCGCCCGACACGAAAAACATCCTTCGGCTGACAATTGGTGCGTAAAAAAGTTTTTGTTAATAATCGTTAAATAACCCTTTGTTTTCATCAACATTAAGGCAATTCGTTCGTTTATAAGGCAAGATGACAAGCCACGAATACGAACAAACAGTACGCCGAATGAGGCCACAATTATTAAAATTGGGGTTTTCGTTTTTCTCCGACGAGGAATTGGCTGCCGATGCCGCTCAGGAAGCATTGCTACGGCTTTGGCTCTTGCGTGAGCAGGTCGCGGACACCAACCACGCCGAGGCACTATTGATTCGTATGACTAAAAATGTCTGCGTCAGCGAGTGGCGACGGAAACAAAAAATGGGATTTCTGCCCTCTTTGGAAACGGACAATGTTCTCGCCGAGGAAATGCAGCCGATGGCCGACGATGACAACGCCCAACAACTCGCCTCTGCCATCCAGTCGCTGACACCAACGGAGCAACAACTTTTCCGTATGCGCCACGAATTGGAGATGGACATTCCGCAAATTGCTGCCGTCACGGGCTTGCTGCCGCGTTCCGTCAGTCAGGTGGTTAGCGTGGCACGTCGCAAAATCGTAGAACAATTAAAGAAAGGAGGAATTTTATGATGAATGAATACTCTGAACAAAAATTCGACCAGTTGCTGTCGTCACTCATCAAGAAAGATTATCCGTTGAAAAAATGGATGGAGGAAGACGAAAGCGAAGCCTTCGACCGCATCGTCGGCAAGCGGAAACGCGTAAAAACGATACGCCGATGGATTGCCGCTGCCGCCTGCCTTGTCTTCATCGTCGGCATCGCAGGCATCGCCAAACTCACGCAATCGAACGAACGACAAAACCAGCTTCCTCGACCAGTCGTAGCAAAAGTGGAGCCGATTCCGAAGCAAAAAGAAATCCTTCAGGTGGAAACACCAGTCGAAAAGCCTTCCCATCCTGTGGAGACTCGGAAATCAAAACCTTCGCCTCGCCAGACTCCAAAAACACCTGAAAAAGAGATTTCGTCGGAAAAAATCGAGGTGGACATCGCCGAGGAAATGTCCGATTTAATAGCCTGTATCGATGGGCTCGAACAACAATTATTATCTGAATAAAATTTTAAAAATATGAAAAGAATCTTCTTAGTGATTGCATTTGCCTTGACGGCATCGCTCACAACCATCGCACAAACTCCGAGAGTGGACCAAATGATGAAAGAACGGGCTTCGCTGTCTTGGACCGGGACAACCTATCGCGCTTGCGTAGATAGTCTTTCCACCTATATCTTAAAAAAGTATGGTGGAATGCACACACAATCATACGCCATCAACGAAGTGACGGCTCCCGTAAAAGGAAGCGATGAAAAACTTAGAGAAGTAACTTCACACATAGTGAATCGTTTGTCGTCTTTAAAAACCCTTCAAACCTATAGCGAACGAATCGACGATGGCAACGAGTTGCGCGGACGCTTGATTCTGAAACTGCGTCCAGAAGGCGAGGACACAACCGCATACATTTTCGCGAAGTACGACCGAAATACAATTATCGTGAAACTTCTGACAGACAGGGCCATAGACATTTCGGCGAATCCGCGTAACACAAACAGAAGTTGGAAAGAAGACGAATTGTCGCTCTGGAAAAAACTGAGAAAAGAATTCTACGGATTAGGCTCTTATGTTGATCGAAACCCACAATTGAAATGGCACATCGTGAATTTTGACAAAAACGATGAAGACCATTTTTTCATCACCACACCCGCACCAAAACAAGGAAGTGAAGTGTTATGCCAATTCGTGCAAATCAACGATTCAAGCAAATGGGAATTCGAAAGCACAAAAGACCTCCTCGAACTGGCCGGAAAAGAAGACGGTTCAACCTATGGCGTTTTGACCAACAAAGCATCGAGAGCGGATAGTTGCCACTATTACTATGCCTCACGCACGAAACCAGACGGACAGTCAGAAATGTTCGGAGTCACCCACGAAAACGGCATCTCCTATTTCTTCCACGCCACAAACTCCGAGCCTGGGCTATTTGCCACACCGTGGGGAAGAACTTTTTGGGAAAGAAATCAAGAAAATGAAAACGACAGCCTGACGGTCATTGCAGTTTATGTCATCGACGAAGCGACGAATAAAACCATCAAAGATGCGAAACTGACGTTTATGAAACCAGACAGAAAAACTGTCATCGAAACAAAAGATTATTTGGTGGCCCATTTTGGTCGCGATATTTACCGCCACGGCTGTTGGCTTCAGCCTCACGACCGCTACATCTTGAAAATTGAAGTCGAGGGCTACAAAACTGAATGGGCGGAAATCACACCCGATAAAGAAGTGGAGAAAGGAAGATTCAATGCAAGGGTAGAAGTAGGGCTTCATCCCAAACGCTGATTCGCTCGTGAATAGAATGGTCGGCAACAGTTAGCAGCAGCGCTGTTGCCGATTTTTTTGAAAAAACTTTTAGCCATTTAAGTCTTTTTCGTTAATTTTGCGTCATTCAATTAAAAGACTATGTGATGAAACTATTCAATAAATTCAAAAATACGAAGCAAATAACGGCTGAACGACACGGGCTATTGCAATACGCCTGCTATCGACTGGGAAACCTCCACGATGCCGAAGATGCTGTGCAGGATGTTTTCGTCAAACTCCACCAACGACTGAGCGAAGGCGGTGAGGAAATCAAGAATCTGCCGGCCTATCTCTATCGAATGTTGGCAAACCTTTGCGTCAGCCATCAACGGAAAACGAAACTCACGCCGACCGTTCCCCTCGAAGGTGTGCCAGAGCCGATGGCGCTCGAACCAGAAAATTTTGAACAGGAATTCCGCCTCGTCAATCGACTGTTGGCAGAAATTCCCGACGAACAGGCTGAGGTCATCCGACTGCGATTCTACGGCGACAAGAGTTTTCAGGAAATTGCCGACATTCTCGGCATTCCGCTCACCACCGCCAAATCACGCTTCGCTTACGGTTTAGAGAAAATCAAACGAGGGATGCGCGCCCCTCATTCTGTATAACTCAAAAAAACGAACAACTATGGACTGCAAGGATTTCAAAAACAAAGTGGTCGACCTTTTTGACAAGGAAGTCGCCCCGAATGTGAAGGCCGAGTGCGAAAAGCACATCAGCCAGTGCGCCGAGTGCAGGGAATATTACGAAGAACTGCTGACGACAGCGGAACTTCTGCGTCCCCGACATTCACCCGTCTTGAAACGTGAAAAAATCACGGTTAATACAAGAAAATCTACTACTTTTTATAAAGTGGCCGCGATGCTTGTCGGTGCCATCTTCCTTTCCGGCATTGCCTATGCCACCATCCGCGTCTTGTCGCCTCAAAAAACGACAGAAAAAGAAGAACAGAGAATGTTGAGAGCCCATTTCGTGTCGCCCAACGAAAAAAAGAAATTCATTAAGAATCATGGCGATGCCATCATTGTCAATTGGACCAAGGGAACTTGGGTGCAGAACGGCGAAAATTCTTTTGTTGAAGAATTTCCGACCAATAAATATGGCTATTCGTTTTCCGTAAAAACTTCCACCGTAATGCTCGACGGCCAGAAACTCGACATCCACAACCTGCCGAATTTGCCTGCCTCGGCACTGAAAAAGATGGAAATCATACGTAAAGAAGACCGTCTGTTAGTCTATCTCATCACCTCGCCCACGTTAGTCCCCACTAACGTGAAGGGCAACATCAACCCCGAACTGACGATTCTGCTGACAGGAAAACCGCCGAAAGGTGCGATAATGCGTACATCAATATACACCCAACAAGGCATCCACGATAATTTCAACTGGAAGAACTACTTATATACTTCGTGGACTTCTGAAATAGAAAACATCGGTATGCAGTTGGAAGAAGTCGCCATCCGCAAAGACCACCACGTGCGCGTGAATGTCTGCCAAGGCGTTTCCCAAGAGCATATCAACCGCATCAAAAAATTGATGCAGGAAAAAGGTATCACCAATTACGAACTGGCAAATCAAAAATAACCCTTTTTTAATGTCGAAAAAATGTATAAATCCACTATTTTTGTTTTATTGCTCATCTTTGGCACCTATAATCATTGCATGATGGCACAGCCAAAAATCGGAGCTCGTGTACCTATTAGAGAAAAGCGTGGTTACGACCAACGGAAAGTCATTGACACGGCTAACGTGCGTGTACTTTATGCCCTTAATGCAAAAAACATCAAGGATGAAAGCACTTACATCGACCTCGCCAAGTTAGAGGTGGGCAAACGAGTATGGAAGTACAGCAGCGAGTTCATTTTCCTCTCAGACCAAAAAGCCATTAAGTGGAAGAAAGAGAAGAAATATAAAGGTAGAGTTCCCAAAAGTTTTTGGATAAATGGAAGGAATCATGAATACTGGAGCGAGTTGGCTTTCTCTGATTACTTCATACGGGGAAATGGACTAACGGAATGGGCATGTATGCCTCTATTTGCCGAAAAAGATAATGGACGCTACACGGAATCGTGGCCACTGATGCGGTGGACGTTAGGTAGTCAGCACCAGACAATTCTCGGATATCGCTGTCAGAAAGCACTGTGCCGCTTTCGTGGACGCGACTTTGTGGCGTGGTTCGCCTCCGATGTGCCTATCAAGGGAGGGCCGTGGAAATTCGGCGGCTGGCCCGGATGTATTTTAAAAGTTTATGATGTAGATAGGAACTATGTCTGGGAAGCTATCGCCATCGAACGCGGTACGTTCAAAATCACACAGTATCCAGAAAAACTATACCCAGTGACCAAACGAGAACGCATCTGGAAACTCCAACGACGTTATGTTGAGGATTATTGGGATGCTCTCGGCGTGGAATGGATTGATGGAAGCAGACAGAAGAAACAGAAATACGAACAGTTAGAAAAAGAGTAATTGTCAATGAAATTTTATGAAAAAGAAAATTATTTTTTGCATCATTTTTTGTGCAACTGGATTGAGCCTGTTTGCGCAACCCAAAAATGCACATTGTACGGCTCCAAGTAATAGGAAAGCGGGCAATATGTCTGTGGTTGATACGACTCGCATTCGGGTGTGGTATGCTTTCAATGCAGATGATATCAAAAATGAGGACACGTATATAGACTGTCAGCGTTTGGACGTCGGGAAACGTGTAATCAAATATTATAGCGAGTTCCTTTTTCGCTCCGACTCACTGATTGCCGTGTGGAAAAAGAAAAATCCGGGTGCGAACGTCGTACCAAGATTTCTTGGAAATGGCGGGAAGAAAAAAAGCAAGTGGAGCGAATACGAATATTCAGATATTTTTATTTCCAATGGAAAACTGACAGAATACGCTTCTATGCCGTCGTCGTTGGAAAAATATAATTCCCATTATACAGAACCCTATCCGCTGCAACAATGGAAAATCGGAACGGAAAGCCAGACGATTCTCGGTTACCAATGCCAGAAAGCCACCTGCCGTTGGCGCGGTCGCGATTTCGTGGCGTGGTTCACTTCAAGCATTCCTGTGAAAGCAGGCCCGTGGAAGTTTGGCGGATTGCCGGGGCTGATACTGAAATTGCAAGATACGGACGGGTTGTATCGTTTTGAAGCCGTACAGATTTCGTCGGAACCATTCCTCATCCACAAATATGATTTTAAAAACTACCATTCTTCCACACGCGAAAAAGTCTGGAAAATGCAAAAATCTTTCAATGAGAACTATCCTAAAGCTGCAGGTCTGCGTAAAGTTTCTTTCGACGCAAAAGGACATGCCATTCCCGGTGAGGCAATTTCTAAATATACACCGTATGAGCCTTTAGAGAAGGAATGAATTTTAAATCAGGAAGTCACGTTTATTTATGAGATATTTTACGATAGCAAGCCTTTATCTATTTTTCTGTTCAATCTGTGTTTTTTCTCAGGAAAAGCAGGGAAAAGTAATGTATATGACAAAATCGAATACAGACAAATATGTGGTAGTCGATACTGTGGACGTGCGTGTTTGGTATGCACTAAACGCGCTTGACATTCATGATGAAAACACTTATATTGATTTGCAACGATTGGAAATTGGAAAAACACGGAACAAATATTACAGCTACTTCGTGTGGGAGTCGGATTCGCTGATTACCGAATATCAAAAGAAAAACAACTCGGCAAGTTTCCCAAGCAAATTGGCACCGCGTGGTCGTGGTGGAAAAGGCTATTGGAACGAACTGCAGTTTCACACATGGTTTATTGAGAACGGGAAGGTTAGAACTTACACTCGCGAACCAGACAAGTCTTTCAACGGCTATTACGACGAGGTGTATCCAGCAATGAAGTGGACACTAACGCAAGAAACCGACACGATTTGCGGCTATCATTGCCAGAAAGCCCTTACCCATTATCATGGTCGCGATTTTGAAGCATGGTTTACGACAGAAGTTCCTTTGAATTATGGGCCTTGGAAATTCGGTGGTCTGCCCGGGTTAATCATAAAAGTCTATGATAAAGATAAATTTTATACATTTGAATGTGTAAACCTCGAAAGTGTCCATCTGCCCATGATGTCACACCCCTACAACAAGCATCGTTCTATCAGTCGCGAAAAAGTGCTTAAGTTTGAACGGAAAGTGAATGAAAATGCTTCCAGGGTTTTAGGTTTCACCAGATTAGACGGACACCCTATACTCCCCGTCCATTACGAACCGATTGAATTAGAATAATGTTTCAATGATGCCGAAAAGAGTTATAGCCATCGTCGTTTTAGCCGTCCTATGCAGGTCGCTGAATGCCCAAACCGTGATTGAGGGCACTGTGCTCGATTGATATTCTTTTGTATGAAAAATTTTATCATAATAACCCTATTGTTGGCGAATGCGATGGCATTTGCCCAGAACAAGCAAAGTCGCATAGGCTATGTTGCCATGTCGAATACCGACAACTACGTGGTGTTCGACACGGCAACCGTCCGTGTCTGGTATGCATTGAATGCCCTTGACATCAACGACGAGAACTCCTATATCGACTGGCAGATTCTTGAGGTAGGCAAGTACAGCAACAAGTATTACAGCTACTTCGTGTGGGAGTCGGATTCGCTTAGAACCGTCGATTACAGGACTAATCGCTCTGGTAGTTTTTCTAACAAGTTGCTTCCCCGAGGTCGCAACGGGAAAGGGCAATGGAACGAGCTGCAATATCATGTGCTGATTGCGGAAAACGGAAAGATTAGGACATACAACCGTGAGCGTCTGCCGCAATACGAGGGCTATTATGACGAGCCATATCCCAATCAGCAATGGACGCTCACGCCGGATACCGCCACCGTCAGTGGCTACCATTGCCAAAAAGCGACATGCCATTTCCGCGGACGCGATTTCGAGGCATGGTTCACGACTGATGTCCCGTTGAAATTCGGTCCATGGAAGTTCGGCGGTTTGCCTGGCCTTATCGTCAAGGTCTATGACGCCGACCATTACTACACTTTCGAGTGTACAAAAGTGGAGCGTGTCCATCGGCCTATGGTCAAAAGCAAATACAGTCGCCGTCGTCCCATCAAACGTGAGACCGTGTTGAAATTCGAGCGGAAAATCAACGAGAATCCCGGAAAGCTATTGGGATGGAAGGATATGGAAGGAAATATCATCTCAAAATTCTATCCTTACGAACCGATTGAATTAGAATAATTTTACAATGATGCCGAAAAGAGTTATAGCCATCGTCGTTTTAGCCGTCCTATGCAGGTCGCTGAATGCCCAAACCGTGATTGAGGGCACTGTGCTCGACGCACGGAGCAAGCCTGTGGAAGCGTATGTGACCGTTGCGCCGAAAGGAACGGGAACCATCCTGAACTTTGCCGACACCGACGCGAAAGGCCACTACAAGCTGGAGTTCAATTCTTCGGCAGACACCATTTTGGTGACGGCTTCGGGGCTGACCATCGGCAACCAAGTGAAAACCGTGCCGAATCGCAGCCAGAAGCTTGACTTCCGAGTCAGTGAGCAAAACATACAAATCAAGGAAGTGACGGTGAAAGCCCAGAAAATCAGGCAAAGCGGCGACACGCTGAACTATCTCGTCGGAGCCTACCAACAGCAGGGCGACCGCGTCATCGGCGATGTGCTGAAACGGATGCCGGGCATTGAGGTTTCGGGCAATGGAAGCATCAAGTTCAACGGGAAGAGCATCAGCAAGTTCTATGTGGAGGACATGGACCTGCTGCAAGGCCGCTACGGCATCGCCACGAACAACATCAATGCGCAGGATGTTTCCACCGTGCAGGTTCTGGAAAACCATCAGCCCATCAAAACGCTGCAGGGGAAGACGCTGAGCGACGACGTCGCCATCAACCTGAAACTGAAGAACTCGGCCAAGGGAACGGTGGCCGTCAATACGATGTTGGGCGGTGGATTTCAGCAGGCCCAGACCATCGGGACAAATCCCCTTTGGACGGCAGAGCTCGTCGGGATGTATTTTGCCAAACGACGGCAGAATATGACCCTGTATAAAGGCAACAACACGGGGGGCGACGTTTCCAAGGAACTGACACAGCACTATTCAAGTATCAACAGCGTCGGACTTTATCCTTTCTGTCCTATAGGCGCAGTGATGCCGTCTGGCTCGGGCCTGCCCCAAGAGCGCACTTTTGACAACCATTCCCACATCGTGACGATGAATCATCTGGAAAAACTCAACAAGGATGCGGAAATCGGGCTGAACATCGCCTATCACAACGACCGAGTCCACCGTGAGGGAACGGCGGAGGGCGACCGCTTCGTCAGCGAAGACCAACGCCTGCTGACAAAAGAGACATTGGCCAGCGAGACGAAAATCAACAACTTGAACATACAGACCCGATACAATTGGAATGCGGCGAACGGTTTTCTGGCGAATGTATTGAAATTCGATGCCAACTGGAATGCAGACCATGTTGAGAGTTCCCTTTCTTCGAAATCGTCAGGGGCAAGTCCCATCAACTATGGAGATGAGCGCGTCAGGCAGCATTTCGACCGTCCGCAACTGTCCATCAGCAACACCTTCAACACCATCCGCAACTTCGGCAAGCATACGCTCGACCTGCATTTTTCGGCAGGCTATGCCCATCGTCCCAACACCCTTTCCGTCGGTATCGACTCACTGCTGCAAGGCACATCGAAGACTTATGAGCAGGAAGTCCGCTCACACCATATCACGGGCAACTTCCACACGAACTACAGCTTCCGTCTCGGCTCGTTTTCGCTGAACTACGGCATTGTCGCCCACGCCAGTATGCACGGCATCAAGACCGACCTCGACGGTTTCGACACACAAGGCCATTCTGCCCAGAACGACTTGTGGTACAACACCTATGAACTGGTGTTTGGGCAGAACTATAAATTCGAGGAGGGCGGTTGGCGGATTTCACTGGGCTGTCCGCTGAACCTTTACACGCAGACACTCGACGACCGCATCCGCAACGACAAGCACAGCTATACCCACCTGCTCGTCACACCGTCGTTCTCCGCAGGCTACGAGTGGCGCGACTGGAGCGGAAGCGTCAATGCCAGCTATTCCAAAACGGTGGGCGACCCCGGCGGAATCTACAGCGGCTACATCATGAACAACTACCGCTCGTTCCAACGCTCTTACGTGGAGCAACTTTCCGAAACAAGCCGCTTCGGAGCAGGTGCAAGCATGGCCTATCGCAGTGCGCTCACGGCCACGTTCATCCGCCTAAACGCCAACTACGGACACACTCGCAACAATCAGATTTACGGCTACGACTATCACGGCGCAACAAGTGTCGTGCAGGCCGTCAGCCAAAAGACATCATCCGACAATTATGGCTTCGGGGCCGACGGCAGCAAGGGCTTTGATTGGCTGCAAGCCACTTTGAGGGCTTTCTGCGGCTATCAATATTCCCAAAGCGAACAACTCATCGGCGGCATCCTCTACCCCTACCACTCGCGCACCGTCAGTTTCGGGACAGGTGGAACCATCACCCCCTTGCCGTGGCTGAATCTCGTGCTCAGCAGCGGATTCAGTTGGAACAAGAGCCAAACCGACAGGGAACACGACGACCTTGTGCGAACAATCCGCTCGGCCACCCAACGGCTGAAAATCAGTGTCTTCGTGACCAAACAACTCACCCTGACGGCTACCGTCGAGGACAACTACAACAACCTGACAGACGAAAACCGCCACGCTTGGTTTGGCGACGCGATGGCAAAACTCAAATTGAAACACATCGACTTGGAACTGCAACTGAACAATCTTTTCGACCAACGCACCTACACCCGTGTCAATTACAGCGGCCTCGACATCTTTACCTCGACGAGTCGGCTTCGACCACGAAATATCGTTGGAACTGTGAGGTTTAAATTGCTATGAATTAAAGTGATGGATTAAACAGTTAAAAATAAATAAAAATCTAATAAAACTAATCATATTAGTTGTAATACCGTTTCATTTTCGTTATCTTTGCAATCGAAATTCAATCATCAAATAAAACTATTGCCTATGAAACTTAAATTTAAAACAGTATTGTCAATTTGCCTACTTCTGGTTTCCAGCTCGTTGATGGCACAGCAGAAACAGGGGACTCCATTTCGTGCAAAGCAGTTTGACTACGGAATGATGAAACCCACAACCATCGGAACGAGCAAGATTCGGGTGAAATATGCTTTTCAGGCTCAAGACCTGAAAAACGAAAGCACGTGGATTGATTGCGGACAACTGCTCGCGGACAAAGACCTGACGCAGTATTCCAGTTTCTTCCTCGCAGAAAACGATGCAGCACTGAGGGAATGGATGAAAAAGCATGCCAATCAGGGGTATCATCCCAATGCCATCAAATTGAAAGGCCGCATGAGGGATTATTGGTCGGAATATCAATATTCGCAGATTTTCGTGCGCGGAAATGAACTGACGGAATGGGCAGTGATGCCATCGCCTGAGTTTCAGCAATGGCGGTACAAGGAGGCTTATCCGTCGATGAAGTGGACATTAGGCAAGGAAACGAAGACCATTTGCGGCTACAAATGCCAGAAGGCTACGACACGATGGCGCGGACGCAACTACGAGGCGTGGTTTACACAGCAAATCCCCCTGAAGTCAGGTCCTTGGAAATTCGGCGGGCTACCTGGGCTCATCCTGAAAATCTACGACACGAAACACCTCTATACGTGGGAGGCCGTGGCCGTAGAAAATGGCTCTTTCCCGATTCTGCAGTTGGAGGAGAAGCGCTTCAAAGACACCGACCGGAAAAAGGTGTGGAAAATGCAATACGATTACAACGTGAAATACAATGAACTGAGCGGCAGGATGGCGATTGGCTCAACAGTTCCGCTTACAAAACGTGTTCCTTACGACCAATTAGAACTGGAATGAAAAGGATTATCACCATATTCCTTTTGCTTGCCGTCGTTTCGGCTGTGCAGGCACAAATCACCGTCAGCGGCCATGTGCGCGATGGCGACGGGAAGCCTGTGGAAGCCTTCGTGACGCTTTCGGCGAAAGGTTCGGAGGCGATGGAGGGCTTCACCGATGCCGACGAGAAGGGATACTATCGCATCGAATACGCTGGACAGGCCGACTCGTTGGTGCTGACGGCCTCGGGAATGGGTTTCGGGAACATGGTTCGCGTGGTGGCGAATCGCACCCAGACGGTGAATTTCACCATCAACGAACAAGCCTTTTCCATCAAGGAAGTCATTGTGAAGGCCGACAAGATTCGCGAGGCAGGCGACACGTTGAACTACAATGTGGCGGCCTATCGCGACCAGACCGACCGCGTCATCGGCGACGTGCTGAAGAAAATGCCCGGAATAGAAGTCTCGGACGGCGGTCGCATCAAGTTCAACGGCAAGGATGTCAAGAATTTCTATGTCGAGAACATGGACTTGCTGCAAGGGCGCTATGGCATCGCGACCAACAACATTTCCGCCGAGGATGTGACGATGGTGCAGGTGATGCAGAACCATCAGCCCATCCGTGCCATGAAGGACTTGAAGCCGAGCGACGATGTCGCCATCAACCTGAAGTTGCGCAAAGAGGCGAAAGGCACTTTGGCCGTCACAGCGATGTTGGGCGCAGGCGCGAGCGAGGCGTGGCAAGGCGACCGCCTGCTTCTGGCAGGCGAACTGGTCAGTATGTATTTCGGCAAACGGCAGCAAAACATGACGCTTTACAAAGGCAACAACATGGGCATCGACGTGGCGGGGGAGTTTCGGCAGCACGGCGGCGGTGCAGGCCTCATCTATGGCCGTGCGCCCCTCTCGATGCTCACCGCTTCGCAGCCGGGCATTGCCAAGAAGCGTTTTTTGCAGAACAGGAGCCACGTCGCCTCGACGAACCATATCGTGAAAATTGACAGCACACGCGATATGACGCTGAACGCCGTCTATCACGAAGACCGTCTGAAGCGTTCGGGTGAATCGGTGAGCGACTATTATCTGGCTTCAGGCTCACGGATGAGAATCGGCGAGACGACCAGTTCTGCCGACTATATCCACCATTTGGAGGCTTCGGCGAAATATCAGGTCAATCAGCATCGCCTCTACCTCACCGACCGCCTAAACATTGATGTAAATTGGAATAAATCCCATGCCGTCGGCACGATAGCCGCCGCCGAATCGCCTGTGCAACTCGTCAGCCAACACCTGAAATCGCCCCAGTTAACCATCGACAACGACTTCTACCTGCTGCGCAATCTCGGCACGACATCCTACTACATACGCACGAAGGCAGGCTACAACCAAAAGCCCCACCGTCTGGAATGTGACACGCTGTCGCAAGACTACACCGTCCGCTCCGTCGCTGCAAACATCCGCACGGGCTACGGTTGGAAATGGGGCAACTTCAAATTAGACTATTTGCTGATGAGCGATATGAATCTGCAGAAAGTCGAGTCGAATTTGAGTGGTTTCAGACCCTCCGTCGACCAGTACAAAAACGACTATCGATACAACCGATACAATGTGGGCGTGGAACAATATATGCATCTTGATTTGTACAAATGGCTTTTCACGCTCACCATTCCATTTCTCTGGGAAAACCAGCATTTAAACGACCGCCAGTTAGGCTTTAATGACACGTGGAACAATGTCTTTGTCAGTCCGTCTGCCGAAATCAAGTGCATTATGGGGCAGTCGTGGTTCACGCTTTCCGGCAGTTATTACCGCATCGTGGACAACGCGCAGCGGGCAGGGCGTGGACTCGTGATGCACAACTACCGCACGTTCCAACGCAACATCATCGAGGATGCAAGCCGGCAGCGCACGCTGAGCAGTAGCCTGAGTTTCTATCACAAGAATACCATCCGCCAGTTCTTCTTCAACGGTTCGGTTTCGTGGCTGCATTCCCGAAACAGCAACGTGACGGGCATCGACTACGACGGAATGCAGACCATTCTCCGCGTCGTTCCGATGGAACACGACTACGACAACTACCAACTCAAAGGCGAAGTGAGCAAGGGTTTCGACTTCTGGCGTTCCACCATCAAAATCGTCAGCAACTACGGCCTGACCAACACGCAGCAACTCATTCAACGCCAGCCCACCGACGTTCATTCACGCTATTGGAGCGCCTCGGCCTATGTGTTCACCAACCCTCTGCCGTGGCTCAGCATCGCCTCGGCCTACGCCTACGGACAGAGCAAAAGTTATGTGGCGAACGAGGCCGAAGCCCAACGGGTGAACAACTCGACGACGCGCATCGACATCAACATCCTGCCGACGAATCGGCTGATGCTGAATTTCGCCGTCGAGGACAACTACAATAATCTGACGGACGAGAATCGCCATTGTTGGTTTGGCGACGCAAAGGTAAGGTACAAGACGAAAACAGTCGATTACGAACTGGAGGCAGGCAACCTCTTCAATCGAAAAACCTACACCCGCGTCAATTACAGCGGCCTCGACATCTTTACCTCGACGAGTCGGCTTCGACCACGAAATATCGTTGGAACTGTGAGATTTAAATTGCTATGACCATATATCCCCCCCAAAAAAAGATTGCATATAATCAAGACATTGACAGTAAAAAAACGTTGATTAAATGGTGTCATCCGCAAGATGCATTACGAACTTTTCGTTACGAACTTTTCGGAATGAAAAAATTTTTCCCACATAAAACAATGACACTCCGAAGCAGAAAAAGCAGTGAAAATTATGCAGCAATCATCTCTTCACCCAATTTGTGGATGAACGCCATAATTTCAGCCTCACGTTCTTTGGAAGGTTTCTTAAAACCATTGATATAATTACGTAGCAACGTAGGATTCATTATAAGGCAAGATGACAAGCCACGAATACGAACAAACAGTACGCCGAATGAGGCCACAATTATTGAAGTTGGGGTTCTCTTTTTTGAAAAAAATTTTAGCCATTTAAGTCTTTTTCGTTAATTTTGCAACAAAAACTGATATGAAAAGAGCCATTATCGCCATCCTGTTCGCTGCGCTGAGCCTCGCACAAGCCACCGCCAAGGAGCACGACCACCCCGTTAGCGGCGTGGTTTTCGACAGTTTTTCCGAGGACGGATTGCCCGCCCTCATCACGCTGATGACTGCCGACAGCGTGGTCATCGACACCGTCAGGGCTGTTCCCGGCGAATACCTTTTCAGCACCTATCCGCGTGCCGCCTACTATAGTTTCACGGTTCAGAAAGTGGGCCGCTACATCGTGAAGGCCGAGATGGACGGCTACATCGACGCTTACATGGACTTCGAGTTGCGCAGCAACCGTGAGCAGTTTATCCGCGTGAAACCGATTCGGATGATGAAGGCGTTTCACGACCTGCCCGAAGTGACTGTGAAGGCGACGAAAGTGAAAATGGTGATGCGGGGCGACACGATTGTCTATAACGCCGACGCCTTCAATTTGGC
>Ga0256405_10001577_pt1 | contig 60919 bp, 55 predicted proteins | sample RumenRJG_02DNA_FD_189096 | JGI IMG/M metagenome (GOLD analysis project Ga0256405, IMG submission 189096) | Bovine rumen microbial communities from Lethbridge, Alberta, Canada - RJG_02 | ecosystem: Host-associated > Mammals > Digestive system > Stomach > Rumen | place: Canada: Alberta... | reverse complement strand
GATCCTACTAAAGCACTTGATTGGGCTGATCAGATCATTAATAGATGGATTCCTATATTTAAAGAAGATGGTGAAGATAAGAGTAAATTATTCCAGTATATGTGGGTAGTTAAGAACTTACCTGATATGATAGATAGTGGCGAAATCAAAGATGATATGGATCTTAATGATAAGCTTATGGCTATCCATGATGGTAAAGTTGTTTATAAAGCTCCATATATGGCTGGTAAGATTAAGTCTCCTAGTGAAATTAAAGATTATGCTCCAGTATTTGCTGGAATGGCAAAAGATAAAGTTCTTGGAATGTTCGGGTTTAATAAGTCTGATGCTACAACTGAAGTTGCTAATGCTCAAACTAACGCCGAAGGTACTGGTTTCTTTAGTTCTCTTGCTAGTGGTGCTAAAGAATACTGGAAGAATAATAAGGAAGAAATTAAGTCTACTGTAAAAGAAAAGGCTAAGAATCTTGCTAAGAGTACAGCTAGTAATGCAGCTGAAACAGTTCTTGGTACTAAAACCTATAATAAGGTATCCAATGCGATTTCTGCATTTAGAGCGCAGACTTCGCCTGTATCTACGGCCGGACAGCTTGGAGGAATGAGCGTAGGCTCTGCTGTTCCTGGTGGTAGCTCTGATTCAATGTATGTGCCAACTCCATATGGTATCAAAGAATATAGAAAGTCTAGTGCAGACGGTCAGATGATGGAAGTAAAATCCAAAGGTAATATCGAAGTAGAAAAGTTACATCAGGCTGATGAAGAACGTAAAGATAGAATGGCTAACGCTCTCGAAAGTATCGCTGCTAAGATAGACGGTATTGGCGGAGGTAGTGGTGAAGCCAAGAAGGAGAAGAAAGGTTTATTTGCTTGGTTGAAAGACCTTTTACTTGCTCCATTACTCGGTATATTTGGTCCTTTAGTAAAATTTGGTAAAGGTATATGGAATCTTGCCAAAGGTGCTTGGAAATTTGGTGGGATGATATTTAAAGGTCTTAAAAATGTAGGGCCATTCTTAAAATCTGTATTCGGATTTGGTAAGAGAATAGCAAAATTCTTAACTGGTGGTAAAGTATTAGAAACTCTTAAAAATAAAATAGGTGGATTAAGCACTGTAATATCTAAGTTGTTACACAAAGTAGGTATGGGTAGAACTGCTGATGCTCTTAATATTGGTAAAGAAGGCGGAATTAAGAAAGGTGCTAAAGGTATCTTAAAAAGAATAAAAGGTAGTAAGAAAGCTAAATTAGCTGCTTTGGCGTCTGTAGGTGTATTAGGTGCTAAAGGATTATATAATCATTTCACCGATGATGATGACGAAGAAGAAGATGTAAATGATGATAGAAGTACATTAGAAAAAGCTAAAGATGGCATATTAGATGTAGGTGGAGAATTCTTAAAAGGCGCTGCTATTAAAGCAGGTGCTAACTTTGCTGCATCTAGATTATCTGAAACTGGTTTAGGTAAGAGATTAGGTCTTGGTAAATTTGGTTCTAAATCTCATAGTGCTTTATCTACTGCATTGCAGATGGGTACTAGAGGAGCAATAGGTGATTATGAAGATGCCGATACTCAAGATATTTTATTCGATGCATTAGCTACTGGTGCTTCTACTCATGCAGGCAACATACTCTGGGGTGAAGCTATTGGTGATGATGAATATGATGAAACTCTTGAAGACGAAGCCGCAGAGGCAGCAGTAGAAGGTAAGAAGAAAAAGAAGAAAGAATCTGGAGAAGAAGAATCTTCCGAAGATGGTAAAAAGAAGAAGAAAAAGAAAGCTACTAATCAGTCTAAGAAGAAACGTGGAAAGAAAAATAAGAAAAAAGGTAAAGGTAAGAATAAGAGACATAAAAATGCTATCGCTGCAGCAGCAGAAGCTACCTCAGAGAACTCTAAGAAAGGTAATCGTAGACGTAGAAGAAAGAATAAGAAAAATAAAGGAAGAACTTCTATTCCTGAAGCTGAAAATGAAGAAGAAGAGTCAAAATCTGGTGGTTTGCTTAGTCGCTTAGGAGATGTAGGTCTCTTAGGCATAGGTGCAGATTTATTATTAGGTGGAGACGACGAAGAAGATGATGAAGATTCCGATGAGGAAGAAGATGAAGATGGAATTGGAGCTTTAGGCATGGCTGCTTCAGCTGCTGCTGGTTCTAGTGTTATCGGACGTTTATTATCTAGAAATAACGATGATGAAGAAGAAGACTCTTCTGAAAGCGTAAGAGACTTAATGAATGAAGATAAACATAAGAAGAAGAGTGGTAAGCCTGCTGCTAATCCTAAGAATGCTCCTAATGTAAATACCGATACAGCTAAAGCCAAAGGATTAATGAACTCCTTTAAAGAAGCTGGTAATAAGATATTAGACGTTGCTAAGAAGTTCTGTAGTGGAGAAACTCTTGAAGCTTTAAAGGGCTTCTTAGGTAAAGTTACTAAATTTATATTTGATCCTAAGAACCTTCCTAAAGTATTAAAAGCTGCTGCTAAATCTGCTGGAAGATTAGCACTTTCTGCTACTGGTATAGGTACTATATTTGTAGTAGGTTTAGGTGTATATGAATTCCAGAGTGGTTATAGTAGTGCAGATAAGATGCTTGATTTGCCTGAAGGTACAGCTACTACAATGATGAAACTTGCTTGCGGTGCTATAGCTGCATTCGGTGGATTCTTCCCATTCTTAGATGATATGATTCTTGATTGGTACAAGAATGAAATAAGACAGGATCTTGATGATCTCAAGAAAAAGAAAGAAAAAGAAGATAAAGATGATGAGCATGGTGGAGCTGGAGGAAACTTTGACGACTCCATGTCTTATGATGAATACTCGAAATCTATATTAAACGCTACTAAATCTGTAGTAGGTGGTGTTATTGCTGGTGCTGCTAATATAGGGCAAAATGTTGCTGGTACAGTAGCAAACTTAGCATCTTCTACTTCTGATTGGGTAAGCGCTAAAGCTTCTGCAGCATATGATACTGTAAAGAGTGGTTTATCTCGTGGTGTGGATTATGTAAAAGAAAAGGTATCTAATGGTGTACAATGGGCTAAAGAAGTAGGCTCTAAGACTATGGAAAAAGGTAAGAATTTACTTAATTCCATAGGTGAATTTGGTAGTAGTCTTTATGATAAGATCATGGGTAATGGTAAAGGTAAATATGGTAGAGGTGGAGAAGACGACTTCTCTGATGTACCTATTTATGATAGACCAGATTATGATAATGATAGTAAGACTGTTATAGATGCTAAGTTAAAGAAGATCAATGATATCAGACAATCTAGAAGAAATAGTCCATTTATAATGCAGGATGATCCAGAAATACAGATGAATCTGTCTAAGACTGGAGAAATGGATACTTATTCTACTAAAGACGTTATGTGTGGCCCTGCAGCTATGCTTAACGATGCTATATCTCTTGGTAAATTTAATGGAGATAGTAATACTGTAAAACGTATCATGAGTGATCTTAACAATAGCCGTCCTAAAGATGATGGTGTACCTCCTAGTGCTATTAGTACTAAGATGAAATCTCTTGGTATAGATAATAGAATGACTAAAGATAAATCTCTTATGGAAAGTCAGATAGATAATGGCGGAATATTTATGGGTATTAATCCAGATTCCACTGATCCTTACAGCCCATTTGATAAAGGTATGCATTACGTACATGCATTAGGTAGAGATGGTAATGGAAATGTAGTATTCCAAGATTCTCAGTCTATAGATGGCCAAGCACATTCTATGCCAGAAAAAGACTTTATACAGCAAACTGATACTGCTATATTAAATCAGAATAATAATATACCTGAGTATAATAGGCCTGATTATCAGAATGATACTCGTAATGTAATAAGAGCAAAATTAGATGCAATTAGTAATGGTAGTGGTAAATATGGATTCGGAAAAGAATTTATGAATCCTGAAGAAATAGCTATTGAAATTTCTAAAAATACTAAGATGCCCCCAGAATTAATATGGGCACAAATGTCTCTCGAAACTGGTAATTTCAAATCTGATCTAGCTAAAGAACACAACTATGGTGGTGTTAAATCGGCTAATGGTGATACTCCATTTGGTCAAGCTAGAACTAAAGACAAATATTCTTGGACTGTAACAGGAGAAGATAGTAGAAAACATAGTTATTTCAATAATGATGAATCTTTCGTTAATTATATGAGTTGGTATTATCCACTCTATAAGAAGGAAGGTTTATTAGATGCTAAATCTCCTGCTGAGTGGGCAGCTGCTCTTAAAAAGGGTGGTTATTATGCTGCTCCAGAATCTGATTATAAAGCTAATATCGAAGGCATACTAAAAGGCAATCCTGAAGCAGTAAAACGTTTACAGGAAAATAGACCAAGTGATGCCGCTCCATTAAATATGAATGGAGGATCTGCTTCTAGTAATTCTTCTAATAGTACAAATGGTAATAATAATGGAAGTTCTGAAAATAAAAATACCGGTTTATTAGGATTCCTTAGTGAGATTACTACTGGTTTAAGATCTATACTATGGGGAGGTACTAGTAGCCTTGGTAATATATCTTCTGATGGATCTTCTTCAGGATCTAGTGGAGGAAAATCATTTGGTGGTGGCAATATAAGTGCTGCTAGTGAATGGGCTAAAAGTATGGTAGGAAAAACCGGATATGGTAATAACGGATGTACAGAATTCGTTAAGCAATATCTTAAGAAAGCAAATCATCCTCTTGGAAATTATATGGAAGATTGTTCTTCGATTAAAGACGAAGTAGCAGCTTCTGCTAAAAAGATACCTGATGAGATAGATACAGTAAAACCTGTAACCCTCATGTATGTCCCTACTTTGGAACAATGGGCTAAAGATAAAGGTTATTGGAAAGATGTATCACAAGGCGGTTCTGAAGGCGATATCTGTGTTTGTAATAACCATTGCCATGTTATTGTAGCCGATGGTAAAGGCGGAGCTTGGGGTAACTCTTCTAGTAGAAATCAAATACTGCACTATGATTCGATTTCTGGTTCATATAGTAGTGTACAAGGATATATTACTACTGGTTCTGGTAAGAGTACAGTTTCTTCTGGTCCTACTACAAGATCTAAAGCAGAGATGGAAGCTGATGGCGGTTCTTCTAATATAGGCTTTGGTAAATATGGTCGTGGGAAAAATGATAATGATAAATCTAAAGGAGATCCTAAAGCAGGACTTCCTAATAGTTCTGGTAAAGGTAAATATGGTAAAGATAAATCCACTGGTAATGATGGAGCTAAGTTATGGCAGTATATGAAGTCTAAAGGATTATCTAACCAGACTACTGCTGGTATATTAGGTAACTTTATGGCTGAATCTGCTTTATACTCTGATAGATTACAGAATCATTCTCCTAGTGATGGGTCTGATAGCTGTCCTGTAGATGGTAGAACTGGATATGGGTTAGCTCAGTGGACTTATAATACTAGACAGCAAGCATTGAAGAACTTTGCATCTTCTCAGGGAAAATCTGATTCTGATTGGCAAGCTCAGATAGACTTTATGTTATCTGGTAAGGATGGTAATGTAGGTCCTTTATTCCAGACTATGGATAGTCAGACTCCTGAACAGGCAGCTATTACTTTCCATGATCAATATGAAAGATCTGCAGACTCTCCTGAAAAGAAACAACGTCGTGGAGTATTTGCAAAAGAATTCTTTGATAAACAAGGTCAAGGTGTATCTTCTGATAGCTCATTCTCTGGTGGTTCTTCTAGTGGTGGTGCTTCATCTTCTGGAGGAAGCTCTGGTGGTGGATTCTTTGGTGCTCTATTACATGGTTTAAAGACTATGGTTATGGAAAACCAAGATAATCCTGTATTTAGAAATATTGCTGTAGGTGCCAAATTATTTGGTATTGATATCTTTGGTGATAATAAGAATAACTCTGGTGGTGGAGGAGCCAATAATAATGGTGGTGGTACTCCTGTGAATACAGGTGAGTATACAGACGTTCCTTCATCTGGTTCTGCTGCAGAAGCACTTTGTAAAGCATTAGGAGATGCTCCTATAACCTCTAAGTTTGGTCCTCGTACTCCTCCTTGTGCTGGTGCAAGCTCTTTCCATAGAGGTATAGATATTGGTGTAGACCACGTTAAATTACCTGCAGTTGTAGACTGTACGATTGATGATGTAAGAACTGGTGTATCCGGTTACGGTAATATGCTGGTAATGAAGGATAAGAAAGGTAACTACCATTTCTATGCTCATCTTACTGAATCTATCGTTAAGAAAGGTGATACAGTAAATAAAGGTTCTATAGTAGCAGTATCTGGTAATACAGGTATTGGTTCTGGACCTCATCTGCATTACGGTATATATGATTCTTCTAACCCAACCTGTTATGGTGAAAAGGGTATGATTAATCCGATGGAATATAATATCGGAGGATTATCTTCTGGTGGTAATAAATATGGTCGTGGTAAAGACCAAGGAAGAAAGATTGTTATTAACCCTGGTGGTAGATATTCTAATAATAATAACGATGATGCTGCTGCAATGGAGTCACAATCTGTATTAGGTGATATGGGTAGAATACGTGATAAAACTGCTGCTAGTATGACTCAAACTCCTGCTAAACCCAGTGTAGTAAATGCTCTTACTAGAAGTACTGTAAATAGAGATACTAACTCTATGAGTACTAAGGATATGCAGAAGTATATCTCTGATAATAATATTAACCTCTCTAATATACCAGATTATAATAGACCTGATTTCGATAATGACTCTATGGACGTATTGAGATCAAAGATGTCTAAGATTAGTAGCCTAGCACAGACTGGCGGTAATGGTAAATACGGTAAAGGAAAGTATGGTAGAGGACTTAATATTGGAAGATTCTTCGGAAATCTTTTCAATGGTGTATTAGGAGCTTTTGGTATTAAAACCAAGAAATCTAATAATATGAGTCTCCAATCTAAAGAAAGATTCCTTAAAGAGAATCTTATAGAAATTGATGTAAATAAAGCTACTCCAGATGAGCTTAAGAAAGTATTCGAAAAGATAGGAATTGAGAATATTCCAGAGATGAATAGACCAGACTTTAATAAAGATGATATATCTGTATTAAGAGCCAAAGCTCGTAAAGAAATAGAAAAACATAACGAAAGAGTTAGAAAAGAAGCAGAAAATATAGAAGCTAAAAATAAGGCTAAATTAGATAGCCAAAATAAATCTACTACTGGTAATGAACCAGTAGAAAAAGAAGTAGCTCCTAATGGGTTACATTATACAAAGAATGATGTAGATTATCTTATTAGTAAGGGCTATACTAGAGAAGATGCTATAAAATTCTTATCTACTACTAAGAAGTATACTGAGAAATCTGAAGTTGGCCCTAATGGTATAGAATATTCTAAAAATGATATTGATTATCTTATTAGCAAGGGTTATACTCGTGAAGATGCTATAAAATTCTTATCTACTGATAAGAAATATACTGAAAAACCTAAAGACTCTTTAAAGAAAGATCCTGAGGTTACTAAAGAAGAAAAGCCTAAAGCATTTAAAGGTGGATTCTCTATAAATGGTAAACAATTTTCTTATAATATTCCTAGAATTGATAAGAATAAGAAAGAATTAGATAAAAAGGTAGACGGTACAGTAGATGCTACCAAAGTAAAAGATACAAACTCTTTTGTAGATTCTAAACCTAAACTTAAACCATTCCAAGCTTTCTTGTCTAATATATTTGGTTTGGATCCTGCTATATTTGCTAGTAAGTCTAAAGAAGATGAAAAGAAGAAAAAGAATGAAGATTCTATAACTGCTGCTACTAAAAATAAGCCGGATGATAAGAAAGAAGAACCTGTAGAAAAAGAAGTAGCTCCTAATGGGTTACATTATACAAAGAATGATGTAGATTATCTTATTAGTAAGGGTTATACTAGAGAAGATGCTATTAAACTTCTTTCTAAAGAAAAGAAATATACTGAGAAACCTGAAGAATCTTTAAAGAAAGATCCTGATGTTACTAAAGAAGAAAAGCCTAAAGCATTTAAAGGCGGATTCACTATAAATGGTAAACAATTTTCTTATAATATTCCTAAGGTAGATAAAACTAAGAAAGAAGAATTAGATAAAAAGGTGAATGGTACAGTAGACGCTACAAAAGCAAAAGATACAAACTCTTTTGTAGATTCTAAACCTAAACTTAAACCATTCCAAGCTTTCTTAGCTAATTTGTTTGGATTAAATCCTGCTATATTTGCTAGTAAGTCTAAGGAAGATGAAAAGAAAAAGAATGAAAATTCTATAACTACTGCTGCTAAGAATGCTGATAAACAGGATAAGAAAGAAGAACCAGTAGAAAAAGAAGTAGCACCTAATGGTAAGCATTATACCAAGAACGATGTAGATTATCTTATTAGCAAAGGCTATACTAGAGAAGACGCTATTAAACTTCTCTCTAAAGATAAGAAATACACTGAGAAACCTGAGGTTGGTCCTAATGGTAGAGAATACTCTAAAAATGATATTGATTATCTTATTAGCAAGGGTTATACTAGAGAAGATGCTATAAAATTCTTATCTACTGATAAGAAATACACTGAGAAATATGATCCTAATGAAGAAGCTAAGAAACAAGACTCTACAACTACTGATAAGAAAGAAGCTCCTAAAAAGAGAAAGAATTTCTTACAGAAGACTATGGAAAGTCTTGGCAATATGCTTGGCTTTAAGAAGTCTAATAAATCTAGAGACGATTTCTATAAGAAGAATGGTAAATTATCTGAAAATGCTAAGAAGAAACCTAAAGCTGACGCTGAAGTTATTTCTAAGAATAAAGGTGTAGATCTTGAAAAGAAGAGAGAAAAGTTCTTAAAAGATAATCTTATAGATTTGAATGTAGATAATGCATCTGCTGAAGAGCTTAAGACTGCATTCAATAAGATAGGTATAAATAATATACCAGACTTTAATAAACCTAACTTTGCAGAAGATGATCTTACTGTATTAAGAGAAAAAGCTAGAGCTGAGATAAAGAAACATAATGAAAGAATTCAGCAGCAAGCTGAACAAATGTCTGAAGAGAATAAAGAGCAGATTATTAAAGAAGCTGAAGAGAAGAAGAAAGCTGCAGAAGCAGTTAAAGAAGAAACTAAGAAGACTGAAGAAGTTACTGAGAAATCTAAAGAAGAAACTGCTAAACAACAGCAACCTCCTGGTACAGCTAAATCTCCTGCAGAAACAGCCGCTACTACTAATGGCGGGGTAAGTAATAATAAGATCGATACTCTTATTAAATTACAATCTGAAACTAATAACCTTTTAGGCCAAATTCTTGCTGCTCTTACAGGTGGAAATGCTCCTGCTAAGAAAGAAGAAACGACTAAGAATGTACCTAAAGAAGATAATCCATATGCTGATGCAATGAGAGCTAAGCAGATGCTTGGTATTGTCGGAGGATCTAAATATGGAGTAGGCTCTGGATACATGCAAGCAGAAAATAGAGGAATGTCTTATGATAGTATTCTATCTGGGATGGGATTCCTCACTAGTCCTAATAGATAAACTCTAAGTGTTTAAATATCTTAAATTAAGACGGGGAAGGTAGAAATTACCTTCCCCGACATATTTGTAAGTCCTAGCCTATAATAGAAGGATGTGAAAAATTTATGTATACTTATAGAGTAGTAGGCAAGAACTCAATTGCTGTAAGAAAATACCCTACGCCTGACTCAGGTATAGTTAATATAATACCTCCAAATGGAATAATATATGCATTAGGAGTAGAGAATGGTTGGATTAAAACCCATGCAGGTTTTTATGTATTCAAAACTGATGATATAAAAATAGACCAGGGGGAGAATACACCTCCTGGTTTATTTATGGAACACACAACACCAGAAAAGGGATTAAATATGAAGTTTAATCTCATGACTTTTGCTGCATCTAGTGCTGCTGCTAATACTGGTAATCCTAGTGTTAATGATGGTGGTAATGGGACTAGTAATCCAGCTAATAGTGAAGTATCTGCTACTAAAGATGATTTAACTCCTAAACAAACTGAAGAGCAGAGAATAGAATCTATTAATGAAAAATATTCTGGTAAAGGTTGGACTGCTGCAACTAGTGCTAGAGGTTATCAAACTGATGGTAATGGTAATATATCTTATGATAGTTATGGTAATCCAATAATGGTACAATTACCACAAGACTTTTTTGATAAACCTCCTAAATGTACTATACAATCAATAGACTCTAAAGGTGTAATGCGAGTAGCAGACACTACAGGAGCTATATGGTATGTGAATGCATCTGAAGGCCAAGCATATTTAGGTACAGAAAATGATTCGGCTAAATATGAAACTGTAGATGTAACACAAGAGATGGCAGAACAAAGTGCTGTAGAAAAATTATTAGTTGCTATAGAAAGTGCGAAATCCCGTGTAGGAGAAATACTTAATAAAACATTCTCTTATTTTAATAAATTGGAACAAATCACTGTAGATAATGCTAGATCTGTATATGGTTTTCCTTATCAGTTTTTACCAACAGCTGATAATAGACCATATCAAAGAGGTCAATTTCCTCTTATAAAATTTGGTAGAAAGTTTATGGAGAAAATAGTATTAAATTCTCCTATACTTACAATGCAAGCTGGCATACCAGAATTCTTACCTGATACTTCATTATCTCTTAAGAATTTATCTATAGATAGTATATTAGGAGCAGCTGCTTCTACATTCTCATCTGATATAGAAAGAATGATAAATCAACCTGGTCAGTATTATACCTTTAAACCTACACCAGAAGATTATTATGACTGCGTTAATGGTGCATTACGTGCTATGGCTCAGTTATTAGGTATAGGTGGAGTATCTATCCCTACATCTACTGGTGGTACTGTAACAGGTGCAGATAGAACTTTAGGTGGTATTAAATGGCAAGATATGGCACAGCATCCATATGCTGGTCATTATGCAGGTGCAGTATCATTTTATATCAATTCCGAAGCTCAAGTACAAGAATCTTTTTCTAATGCTACAAGACAATCAGAATTGGCTGGTAAAGTAAACCAGTTATCTGACCAAGCAATGGAAATTCAATTTTTGATGGGTGGTTTAGAAGCAGCAGGTAACTGGGGTAAAGATAGTATGACTCAGAAACTTGCTAGTAAATTACCAGGTTTGGATACATTTTTAGGTGGTCAAGAAGGACTAAAAGAAGGAGACTATCGTAATGGTACTGGTATGATAAATTCTTTAGTAAAAAATATATCTACTATGCTTGCTGGTGGTAAAATGATATTCCCTGAGATTTGGTCTGATTCTTCTTTTGCTAGATCTTATAATATTACTATAAAATTAGATTCTCCAGATTGTGATGAATTTTCTGTTTATATGAATATCTTAGTTCCTCTTATTCATATACTTGCATTTGTATTACCAAGATCTGCGGGTGATAACTCTTATATTTCACCATTCTTAGTAAGAGCATTCTATAAGTCAATGTTCCATGTAGATATGGGTATTATAACCAACTGTGAAGTTACTAGAGGTGCAACTGGTATGTGGAATAAGAATGGCTTACCTACTGAAGTAACTGTTAATCTTACTTTGAAAGATATGTATTCCCATATGAGTCAGGCTCTTAATACTAATGATAATAACGTTATAACTAATCCTGCACAGTTAGACTATATCGCTAATCTTTGTGGTATAAACGTTGCTCCGACTAACTATATGAGATCTCTCGATTTGTGGTTAGTAATGGGTGGTACTACAAGATTAACAGATATAGTTGAAGGTAGCTTTGCTCATGCTACTCAACAATTCTTCAGATTATTCTTCAAATAACTTATGCTAAACTTCCTTTCATTTATATACTATAGTAGTGATAATATCAATATATTATCAATAGTTTAGTTTCTTTTTTAAAAGATGAAAGGAGTAGATGATTATGTTTCAGTTTATCGTAGGTTTAGGTATAGGTGCTGCTGGTATGTACTATGGTAGCGAGCATGTGAAAAACAATTGGAAAGAGGCTAGGGAGGAATACGAACAGTTCCTGGCGGATAAAGCAAAGTTCGATCAAGCGGTAGCAAATCGTGCTACAGATTTGATTGAATCAGGAAAAGCAATGCAATTCATTGAGCAGCAGAAAGCCGCTCGTCAGCAGTTGTTGATGGATCAGCGTGTTGCTCAGCTGAATAATGCTTCAGCAGCAGCTATGCAACAGCCGATTAATCCTCAGCAGAATCAGCCGCAGTATGCGCAGCCTACTGCATCCTATTATCCCAATTACTAATCATTATGGATAAACAAAATAATAGTACCCTTAATTGGGTACTATTATTTTTTACTCTTATGCAAACTATTCCGTAATAAAAGTGAGGTGATATTTATCAAATCTCGTAAAGCTAAAGCTAAATTATATGAAGCTAAATATTCTGAAATCCCTAGAGATTTCTATGAAAGAATAAATTGGATGTATGATCATTATCATATAACTCCACAAAAAGCTGATGCTATAATTAATGTAAGGAATCAAATGACTGATTCTATTTTTTATAGTAATGAAATATCAGTGATTCTCTATGAAGAACCAGAAGGGTCTCCAAGACCTAGAGCTAGATTAGTTAATAAGAAGAATCTTTCTTTTGCTGCTAAGAGTAATCCAGGATTTATACAGGTATACTCTTTAACTGGTGCAGCTGATAGATCTTTTATGAGAAGATTAATAACTGAAGAAGACTTTATAGAATTAGATCATCTTATAAATACACCATGCTCTGTAGAGTATGACGCGTATTTAAAGACCCCAAGTATTTTCAATGCAACTGATACATATCTAGCAGAATTAGGTTGTATAAGACCTATATGCAAACCAGACTTTGATAATATAGAAAAGAAGTATGCTGATATGTATAATGGAAATGTTTGGTTAGACGACTCTTTGGTTATTGAATCTAGATTAAGAAAGTTCTATTCTATACTTCCTAGAATAGAAATAAGATTAAGATTTCTTAATATGCTTTATAATAAATATCAATACGACTCTGTATCTAAACGTATAGAAGAAGGTAGTAATGTAGATTATTTTAAACGGAGCTGATTACATTGACTACCATGTATACTAATTACAATAACTCTACTAATGACTATTTTCGTAATTTTATAAATATGAAGTATCGTATTAAACTTAAGATGCTAAAATCAGGTTTGTTTAATATAGAAAACTTTTCAAATATAGCTAGTGTACTTCCAGAGTCTTTTAAAGTGAATTCTATTCACAATATTAACTCTGATATTATAATCAATATATCTTCTGTAAACAATGTAGGACACCATAGTGTATTTTTTAATGATGCTATTGGTATTATAACTGATTACATAAATCGTAATTCAGATAAATTTTTCAATTATTTAGACGATACTGAGAAATCTTGGTATCCGTATGTAAAGAATCACTTATTTGGTGTAGAGCTATTCACTAATTCATTTAATATCCGTATATAATATAACAAATAAATGCGAAAGAGGAGAAATCCTCTTTCGTAAACTTTTTTTGGGTTATATATTATAATTGTGAATATAGCAATATATTCAATAACTATCTATACAGAAAGGGGTCTTTAATATGATGACCGAACAACAGCAATATCAGATGTGGTTGAATAACCAGAGACAAATGAAAAAGGAATCTGCCCAGACTAAAGCTGGATATACTCTTTTAGGAGCCGGCCTCGCTGGATTAACCTATGTCGGTGTTAGATTGGTCACAGGATCTGACCAAGCAGCAAAAGAAGCTGCATCAATTTTCGGTAAGATATGAGTAACCACCTCATATTTTATAACCTCCTTAATAATATGGTATATAGGGAAGGAGTTTAATACTCCTTCCCGAATCTTTTTAATCTAATTCTTTTTTAAAGGTGGTGAGTATAATGCGCATTAATATCAAGAAAGGAATCAAATGTATCAAAGATTATAAGTGGTTATTTCTATTTGTATTGTTAATGGAGTTCCTTGCCCCTACTAAACAAGGTATAAAGAATAGTAAACCTATATCAGATCATTTGAAAGAAATCTATGATACTACGACTATAAGTGGTACTATAGACTTTAATATCCAATTATTTATTCAAACTTTTCCAATTAAGCATCCTATAACGTATGCGATTTATACTACCATCAATGATAGTATAAATTCTCTATTCTAAACTTGTTTTCAATTATATATTATAATTATGAATAAGAGTAAATAATATACTCTTATAATAGAATTTCATCTAGTCTTTTTTATTAGAGAAGGTGGTGTATGGAAGATGACTAGAGAAGAGATCGAGAAGATCTTGAAGATTCAACAATCTGGAAGCAGTCCAGAACAGAGAGCCAGCATGGCACAGAGCTTGTTAGAGGGAGCAAGCAACAAATTAAATTCTCTCAGAGAAAGCGCTAGTAATAGCGTTTACAATTTTGGAAATCTGTTGAATAGTGTGTTTGGTGTAGGAGAAAACACCAAGAAGGAGGAAAACAAAATGAATATGATGAATGCGAATGTAGCAAATACGGTAAACAACTTGATGACCAAACGGAACACCTATTATGCTCGCTGGAAGCAGCTTGAACCGCAGGCTGCATCTAACCCTGCCGCTGTGAATGAGATGAACGCGATCACTGAAGAGATCGCAATGATTGACCAGACTCTGAATGCGTTGCAGATGGCTGCACAGCAGGCACAGCCGCAGGCAGCAACCTATGTACCTGCTCCTCAGCAGTCTGCAGCAGCAGCACAGCAGCCGATTGCACCTCAGGGTATGGCTATCAATCAGCCTGCAGCAGCTCCCGTAGCAGCACCTGCTGCACAGGCAATGCCTCAGGCAGCTCCTGCTCAGGCCCAGCCCCAGCAGCCGCAGGCAATGCCGAATACTCCGTTGCATCAGGCATTTCAGGCTGTTTTAGGTGCTCCTCAGTTTGCAGCACCTGCAGCACAGCAGCCGATGCAGATGCAGGCACAGGTACCTGCTCCGAATCAGATGGCTGCTCCTATGTCCGCACCTGCACAGCAGGCACAGCCCCAGACGGCTATTATGCCGATGCCGAATAACCAGCAGCAGGAGGATGATGGCGTATGGGGATACGTCAAGACTGGTGCTAAGGTCGTAGGCATTGGAGGTGCAGGTTTTGCACTTGCTAAACTGACCGGTGGCAGTGGTCGTGAAGGTGGCGAAGCTGTACGCAGCATCATGGCAGCAGCAGCCCAGGTAAAAGATTCTGGTGCTCTTGAAGCAATCAAGAGTCTCCGTTTCTAATACCTGATTCAGAAAATAAAAGAAGGATGGAATCATCCATCCTTCTTTTTTTACATTTTCATATCCAAATCAGAACCACTAGTTCCAGAAGGAGCCTTTCCAGAGGATTTTGACTGTGTTACTTTGGAAGTATCACCCATCATATCATTAGATGATTTACTATTAGTAGTTGTAGAACTACCACCACTAGTAGTACCTGCATCCATCATACCTTCAGAATCACTAGTCTCTTTAAGTAATTCTGTAAGATAAGCACTATCAATATCTTCCATCTGAGTAGTATTAACGCATTCTAACCATGCATACATTACTCTAGTATCATTAAATGCTTTTTCTACATTAATAGAAGAATTATCCACAGAATAAGCTTCTTTAAGTATACCTACCTTATGAATAGTTTCTACAAGATTAGAGAGCATAGCATCAAACACATTGCAATATCCAGATTCGAGAATCATAGACTCTTTATATCTAGCTTCTCTCATAACCTCTTCTTTATAAGCATTCTGCTGATCTACTTGAGCCTGCTGCATATTAAGTTTACCAGCGAGGTTATCATTAGCTGCTACATCAGGATCCATACCATCTTGAGTTTCAGCATCAGTCTGATAAGGATTCATAAAGTCTTGAGTCTGATCATATTGCTCAATCTTTTCTTTAGCCTTATCATAAATATTCTTAATCTCACTCTGAGATTTCTTTTTATTATCAATGAAATCTTCTATAGAATTCTGGATACGTTTAGTAATAGTTTTAGTCACATCTTTAGGAATAGAAGATTTTACGTCTAATACCATATCTTTAATGGTATCATCTTCTATTTCATAGATATCGTCTTCAGTAAGACCTTTCTTTATTTTTTCTTCAGTTTCATTGATAATGTGATTATAATACTGATCTACAGTAAATGCTACTTCAGCAAGTATAGTATTCTGGTATTTAAATTTACTTAAAAGTGCATCTGGAGTATGAGATTCTACAAAATCACATACAAGATTACGACCAAGAATCTTTTCATGAGATTTAGCATAAAAAGACTCTAATACAGGATTAAGGAAACCCTGATATAATGCAGTACTAAGCAATTCATGCTTTACATCTTCTTTGAATGTGCTTAACTGATTACGTTTGGTTTCTTGCTGTTCCTGAAGCTCATAATATTCTCTATAAGAAGCAAGAGGGTCATACTTTTCTTCTTCTTTAGGATACAGATCTATAGATGAATCTTCTAATAGCTTCTGTCTGATAAGACTAGCATTAGAAGGAGTATCCAAATCCATTATAAATCCCATCAGGCTTACCTCCCTTTAAAATAATGGTCCATCTGTAGCGGTACCATCTTCTACATCATCAACCTTGTATTTCTTATTATCCTTCTTGATTTCATTAGTAGCTTCTACTTCAGATTTTCTACTATCAATAGCAATCATATCAGCTATCTTTCTGAAGTTAGCAGCTATTGCTAATTGTTTACGGATAACTTCTTTCTTATCTCCTTCGGTCTTAATATCTGCATTATTCTTTAACTCTTCAGCATTCATCTCAAGTAATTTAGCCTGAAGATCAAAATAAGAAGATACTCTTGCACGAGCAGCAAAGAAGAAGTATACAAGGTCTTTAATAATAGGAAGTATTGCCACAGCCACACTACCAATTACAAGTGCGAATTTAATACCAAGGAATAAACCAGGAGCTAAACCTTTAGCTTTACTCTGTACTAACGGACGTAAGCAATTTTCTACATCACCTTTACGGCAAGCATCATTAAAGTCTACTAAACTTTCATATACAAGACTTTCTTTAACTTTACTAATACCAGTCTTATTCAATACAATCTCTAAACCTTCATTCTTCGGAGATTTAATATATTCAATACAAACTGCTATCATAAAAGATATGCTATTAATACAAGCAAGAGTCATAGTCTTATATACACTAATTGGGAATGTAGCATTACCAGCAAATGCACCAACAAACAAAGCTTTCATATCTTCTATATTATTAATAGCATTCTCAATTTCCTGTACAGGTTTAGTATTCTCATGATACTGCTCAAAGATATCTTTCAACACTTTGATACACTCTATCATTTCATCATAGTGTTTAAGACGAGTAATATCACCACGAGAATTAGTAATCTCACCATAGTCTATACTATCAATCTTACCTACAATCATACCATAGAGTCTATTAGTAAGACTAACTAATACAGAATTCTGCTCTGCTTCATTCATAGCCATAAGACGACGATTAGTACGGTAATCTGTATAATCCATATATTCGCAGATTACTTTATTAAAAATCTCTTTAGTTTCTTCTGCAGATTCATTTGCAATATGGCTATGAGTCTTAGCAGGATTATACTGGTTAACGAAAGTAGCTTTACCTTCATAATTACCATCTTTATCTTTACCATCAGAATCAATCTGATTTATATTAAGTTCTTCAGGGATTCTACTAGACTCTTTGTCTTTAGGACCTACATAAGAACTTTCCAAAACAAATTCTTTGGGATTAGAAAATGATGTAAAAGCCATTTCAATCAACGCCCCCTAGTAGCCATAACATTAATTATCTTCTTCAACTGACCATTACTATCATCACGTTCCAGACTCATAAAGGATAAAGTTTCAAAGTCTTTTTCACCATCATCCCACATAAAGTCTACTTTTTCAATAGCAGTATCTACTATAGCACAACACATAAAGTTATAACCACGCATAATAGCTACTAATGTACCAGGTTTAGTAAGGTCAATACGGTGAGATTTCTTAATTAACTCTACTTCTTCTTTAGTAATAATAAGAGAAGTAATAGCTGCACAATCTACGTTAGCTCTACCAGCTGCACGATTGAGTTTAGACTTATCTGCACGTAATTCCAGTATCTTCCAGATCTTAGAATTAGATCCTTTACCAGATTTAGATACAGCATCAATCTTTGCACGTTTAACAGCAAATAAGAAATCTTTAAAGAAACTGATTTCTCTAGTAGTAGCACGAATGAAATTCAGCAATCCTCTACGATCTTCATTTTTAAGTATTACTCTATTAACCATCTCTTCTGAAGATACATAATGGAGTACAGCTTTAACACCAATTACTGCAGTATTTACAACTTTCAAACCATCTACTATAGATACAAAGTTTACTACAATAAGACTTGGAACTGCTTCATTAGCTTTCTGAATATCAGTCTTAAGAACGCTCTTATTAATAACTTCATAAGCCTGTTTTAATTCATCCTGCTTCATCGGTTCATTGTCTTTAACAGTTACTTTATAAGTAGACCAAGAAGCATCGGGATCATCACCACTCCAACCATATTCTTTACTACCACTGGATTTTTCCTGACGCCATACTTCTGCTTCATTCATGTAATTCTTAGTTACACTATAATCATTAATGGATACTTCATTAAGCTCTGAAGATAATACATGGTGAATATTATTCTTAGTATCTTCATTAATCCATTTAATTGCTTCAAGTATTTCCATTTCTTCTATAGGATTATTGCTTTCATGAATATGCTTATTGGAATAATCTATGATATCATCTACACCCATATCGGAAATATCAATACTGAAATCCATGTTATGGTGGAAACGATTTAAATAGTCTTTTGCACCAGTAACACTAGTAATCTGATTAGCTGCAAAAAGCATTTGAAGTAAAGCAACAGCTTTACGTTCAATTGCTTTACTAACCATAACAGCTGTTTCTAATTCAGTAGCTTCAGTAACTAATACAGGGAAAGTAGCAGTAAGTGCTCTAGCAGATTTAGCTATATTTTTATCTATCCTAATAGTATTCGGATCCTTCAAATTATTCCCGAATATACGATCACCAATAGACCTTAGCCAATCACTGTTAGAACTACTCATATAATCCATGATGCCCTGGAGAATCCCAGTCTCATGAATCGTCCTAAAATCTTGAGCCATTTTATTTACCTCCTATAAAATGATTTTAGCATTACCCTAATGTTTGGTTGGTATTTTACGGGCATATCCTAAGAATTTGTATAGTAGAGACATTTTGATAAGCTAAAAACAAAAGAAAGGGGGATCAAAATGCCTACTGATAATCAGGTATCTAGTGATTTGAATAATGAGTTTAAACACCCAGTCAATCCACAAACTTATATACAAGAAAAAGATGAATTACTAAAAGATATTGATAATAATAGTAGTGAACTCAAAAGAACTATGAGAGCTAATGGATTATTTCTTCCTGAGGATTTGAAATATAATGATGTGTTTTATAGATTCCCAAGAATTGATCCTTATAACTATATAGATGGTGCTAGAGAATATCTATTCTTTACTAAACCAGATTTACCGATATTAGGTTCAGGTGGACAATTAGCCTACCATGCAGATGATATTTCGTATTTTAATGATCTAATGGAAAGTCCAGGTTATAGAAAATCAATATTCGGTAATCTATGCCAAACTAGAGGAGAGACTAAAACCTGTCCTTTTATGAAGATATTATCTAATAGAAAAACCTCTAATCTTGATGTAACTGATATACAGGTAGAAGAAATAGAAACTGCTGTAAATATGTATGGTAATAGAGTATTATATCCTAAATCTTCTCAATTATCAGATGAGAATATGGATTTCACTATAGAGTTTGAAGATACTAAATACCAAGAGATTTATCATTTATTTAAGGCTTGGGATTATTATAGAAGACTTAAATGGTATGGTATATTGGGACCTGGTGTATCTAATATGAGTAGAACTGGTAGATTGAATAACTGGTCTCTTAATATAGGTAGAAGTGATTATGATACCTATTCTATGTATTCTTTATACAAAATCCTATATGATCATATTTCTATATATAAGATATTAGTAGCATCAGATGGGTATACTATACTTTATATAGGTAAAGTTATAGGTTGTTTCCCGAATTCTATATCAAGATCTTCATTCTCTGAAATACCAGATAAAGGTCCTTTAAAGATTACTATAGGATTTAAAATGTCTGGATGGTATGAAGATAATTTACCTCCAATAGTTACAGATTTTAATGAGTTAGTAGATTCTTGGGCTAAAGCAGATAACGCTGGTATATCATTTACTGCTGGTAGTAGTAATCTCGTTAAATTGTGGGATGAAGATATTGGTGCTATATCCCAAGAGAACGTAATGTATCCTTATATATTAAAGGGTGATGAAGATAGTAACGGATTTAGGCAACGTTACTTATGCTGGTTTAATAAAAAATGAGGTGTGAATAAATATGGCAGCTGAGACTACTAACTTATTAACAACAGATGTATATTTAGCACATCAATTTGTTAATGATTTAAAAGAGCGTTATGTAGATATATCAGAAGATACACTATTCTTAGGAATGTATGGTTATCTATCTTCAGTATTTGGTAATTTAATACAGAATACTGCTACTAAGACAGCAGAATATTCTATGGAAGCTATACCTACTAAAGCTAAGTTTGAAAAGAATATCATATCTCATGCTTTAGCATTAGGTATAAATAAGATACATGCTACTCCAGCTGAAGTAGATATAATGCTTGCATTCCCAGAAGAAACTCTTATAAATAATATGACCAATGGAGTTTGCATTATAGATAAAGAGTCTACTTTTAATATTGGTGAATCAATGAATTATGAGTATCATCTTGATTATGATATTCATATTAAACGTGTTACATTACCAAATGGTAATCATACTTATAGAGCTACGTATGATATAGATGGTAAGAATAAGATATCCTCACTTACTAACCCTTATTTACCATCTATTGGATTGATATATAAAGAAAATCAATCTCTTATTGCTCTTAGAACTATATTACATCAAACTACACATAATACTATATATAAGAAAGTAATTGTAGATAACCCATTAGAGAATAAGACTCTTACTTTTGAGTTTGAGAATCAATTAGCATTCTTTTATGTAGAAGTAGTAGAAGAAGGAAGTACTGATGTAATATATCTCGAACCTGTATATGAAGGTTTATTTGATTATACTTCTGATGATAAATACGTAAACTATATGTATGTAGATGAGAAGACTATAAGAATTAAATTCAATAGAGCTTCTTATACTCCTAGAGTAAATGCTGAAATTACTGTACACGTTTATACTACTTTAGGTGAAGTATGTAACTTTGCATTAGCAGAGTACGAAGTAGTAGATAAACTCAAATCTGATACTTATGGATATAATGGTTTATACTATTATCTTAAGACTGGTTCAGATTCTCAATATGCTGAAGATAGATATGATATAGAGAAACTTAAACAAATTATTCCTAAAGAGTATATGGCTAGATCTTCTATAGCTACATATACAGATTTGAATAACTTCTTTAATATAGTACAGACTGAAAATTGTAGAATGACTTTCTTAAGAAAAGTTCATAATCAGAATGAAAGACTCTATTATTGCTATCTTTTATTAAAGAGTGGTAATAATATGATACCTACCAATACTATAAAAGTAAACTTCATAAGAAATATGTTTAACTCTATTTCTAAGATGGCTTTTATAATAAAACCTGGTAGTATATTCTATATGGAAAAAGATGGAGAAGAAGCAGAAGGCATTTATGAATTAAATGCTCAAGAAGCAGCAGATATGGATGAAAGTGGTTTCTTATATCTCTGCCCATATCTTATTGTAATCAATAAGACTCCATTCTATGTATCATACTACAACGTTCTTATTAATTATGAACGTAATATGTATTTTGAGTTTATTAATGATGCATCAGATTTACAGTTCGTAGCATTAACTTTCCATGCATATAGAAATTACTTTGATAATAGAACCAATGCTACTCATATAGAGTTAGATATAACCCAGAATATTAATACGGATTATGATCTTATTGCATACGATTCTGAGGGTAATATACAAGAAGAGAATGTAGCCATCTATATGATTATCTATAACAAAGATGAAGATGATAACTACATTCCGTATAGATATTGCAGAGCTAATTTATTGAAATACGATAATGGTACTGGTACATTTACATTCGATTTTGTATTAACTACCAATAACGTAATAGCATACAAATCTGCTCATATGTATTACAATACTGGATTGTATACGATTGAAACTGGTAGAGAATCTCCTGCTTATTTGGATAAAACTGTATACGTTAAATTCTTTATCTTAGCAAAGATGGATCAGAAATATGGTCGTATGTTTGGTGAGCAGATGGAGAATGATTTAGATACACTCATTCCTTCTCTTGATGAATGGACTCTTACCAATATCTATAATGCATCTGATCTTGGATTAGACTTATTCTATGATTATACAGATTTTATGAATTCCTATATAGCAATTAATAAAATGGATGATGGTAACTTTAAATACTTATCACAAAAGATTCCTGTAGTAAGATATACTTGGTTTAATTCTGAAGAAAGAGTTCAAGACTTAATGTCTGCTGTAGACTATAGAAGACGTTTTGTACAAGAAACTATAGTATTACTAGAAGACTCTTTTGGTATAGATTATAAGTTCTATAATACTTATGGAAGATCTATTACTTATAATATCGAAAATAAGACTAAGATTGATAGAATCAATCTTAGATTGGAATTTGAGATTAGATTTAGTGCTAGAGAAAATGCTACTCTTATTCCATCTATTAAGACTTCCATCAAAGATTATATTGAAGATATGAATAATATTACAGATCTTCATATGAGTAATCTTATAGTTTACATAACCAATCTGTATAGAGAAGATATAGACTACATTAAATTCGTTAAACTTAATGAATATGATTCCTTGTATCAGTCTATCTATAAAGATCCTGAATTAGGAGATAATTACTTTAAAGAAACTCAGATTGTACCTGAGTTTATTAATGTAAATACTCTTAATAATGGTGAGGTAGATATAGTGTTTGATGTAATAGAATCGTATTAAGAAAGAAGGTTAAATAAATATGATATTACGAGATAAAGATTTTACTACTATAAAAGAAAGTTATAAAATATCCCCAGATAGAAATGAAGAACGTAAAGCATTAGATGAGTCTTTAGAATATACTTGGAAGAATTTTAAAGACCAGTTTATTGTTGGTGATTATAGAGATATGATGTCGGTATATAAGACTAAACTCGATAGAACCTGTAAAGAGTTTATGAAGCATTATAATATTGATATCAATGGGTTGTATAATGCTATCAAAGACTTTAATAATAAATCCGAATATGAAGTGGTAGATATTTATAAAGTAGACAAATTCCACCATCTTCATTTAGCATTGAAATTGGATTATAAAAATGAGTTTGGTAGTACAGATTTACCATATTTTTATATGCTGTTTTATAGATTAATTTCTGATTACCAATTATCTTCTAGCACTAGCTATTATACTAAATATACTATGCCGTTTGGTATAACTGTAGATAAGACTGAAGGATATATAGCTTTTGTAACCTTTGATGAAAAAGAAGCAGATAGGATAGATGTATTAGCATCTCGTAATATGTATGATATTACTGCTCCTATAATGCTTAAGAAATTGCCTAATAGCATAACTAAAGCTTGTGTAATACATAAATAAATAAAAATACAGCAGTCTAATGGCTGCTGTATTTCATTTTCTATTATAGCAGAAACTAATTAATAAGAGAAATGCTAAAATTTAGTATATTTATATACTATAAAAATGGAAGGGAGAACTAGTTATGCAAAAAACTGAAATCAAAGGTTTACCCTATTTCAAATCTTTCATTAAACATCAATTAGAATTCGGAGAATTTAAAAATAAGCACTATTCTAATAGAAAGATATTCTTTGCTAAATCAGCTAAAGGTAAAGATTTAGGTGAAAAGGAGGCATTAAAATTAGGTTTTTCATCTATAGCTGAAGCAAAGAATGATTGCATAACTTGTTTTTTATTTGTACATAATTCCATAGACTCTATTCTTGAAGAAAAAGATTTCTCAATAGATTTATTCAGCGAATCGGAATATGTGCTGACTAGATTACAAGAAGAGTTGGATAAAATGTACAAAGAAGGAGATAGATTCTTATAAAATAAAAAGGAGTCGGTGTAATGAAATTTTTTAGAGACGATATTAATATTTATACTGATTGTAGTACATTGAATACTGGTACTAAACTTGGTAAAACAGATTTAGCATGTGCAGGTTTTATAGCTACTTATAAAGGTGAAATACTGCATGAAGAGAATGCTATAGCATTAAGAACTTATGTGGCAGCTAATTCTGCTATTGGAGAAACTAAAGCATTAGAGTTAGCTTCCACATATGTAGGTTGGTTAAAGTATAAGTACTATTACAATCTTCCTAATGTAAATATCTTCTCAGATTATCTTTCTGGAATACAATGTATAAATGGTCATATTGATAACTACATTAGAGAGCTTAATAATATAAGATTCGAAGAAGAAGCAATTAATCTATTTATTAATGATGCAGGTCTTTTATATAGAGATAAGAAACGTATAAGTGATATATGCCGAACTATAGCAAATGCTGTACTAGGAATCTATCGTCATAGGGTAAGATTTATGTATTTCCCTGCTCATATCAATATTGATAATAGAGATCCTGCTATTCATAAGGCTTCAATGAAATTCAAAGCTAATAATAATATGAATTATGACTATTTACAAAATATCAGTAATAGTGTTATGTATAAGATAGCCTATTCTGGATTGACTTACAATGATGCTATAGATCATATTACGAGAAATTATTTAGTGCAGAATAAAGCTAGTATCATAAACTTCATTGATAAGAACGTTTCAAAAGCTGATGTGCTTAGATTCCAAGAGAGAGGTACTGAGATAACTATTCCTAATTACAATGAAAGACATTCTAACTTTTCACCGTATTAAAGTATATAAATATATACTATATATATGGAGTCCGTAATAGGACTCCATATATTATTACTTGTATCTGTTACAGAAGGAGATATTTTTTATGGTTGAATTAAAAGATAATGTGCAACAGATTCAGGACGTAAACGGGCAGTACTATGTTGCCGTATCTCCTGAATGTGATGGTCAACAAGATTGGTTTAATTATATGCTGAATACATATGATTTATATTCTTTGGTCACTATGTTTCCATATGTAGTATTGAAATTAGACGAAAACAGTGGAAGAGTGTATCAAACAGTCCAAACTAACTATAATGCAAGGGTAACCAACGGATTTCACGTTTTATATGTGTATAACATGCAAAGACACATGCAATATGGATTTGGAGCGAATTTAGTCGTTACTGATGATTCAAACGATACGTACGCGCTTAATTTAGAAAGCGCATATCATAAAGAACGAGAGGTAGTTGAATATACAATACCCATGAATCCAGAAAAAATGGTGTATGATGTGAATAATGATCCTACTGCTTATAGTATAGAAAATGATAAACTTCCTGACGAAATTGTATTTGAATATTTACCTGAAGGGTGGAATCCTAATAAAGATGCTTATGGTAGATATAAGACTAATCAGAATGGTTATAGTACTCAATTCTATAATCCGTATTTGAATAGTGCTAATATCTATAGCAATGCATATATCCCGAACTCTAGTGTATATAACAATAGTGCATACAATAGATTCAATTATGGAGGTTGGCCATTTTAATATTGTAAGTTAGGAGAGTCTATGTGTGTTTGACTGTTTCAAAGACTTATATCCACTTAAAGAAAAGCAAGATGAAATTGATAGGAAGATAGTGATGGATTATAAAGAAAGAGCAAAACTTGCTAAAGAACAGGCAGAGAGAAATCGTGCTATGATGGATAATAATATGCAGCAACAACAGCCTTTGTTAATGCAACAAGTTGGTTCCTATACATATCTTAATCCCAATCGTACTATGTCTCAGCAACCTTTACCTACTAATGGTAGAACTATCTATACTAATCCAGTAGCTGGTACTTGGTATGGTAATAGTAATTTCTATTCATCTCCATATTCTTTCAATCCAAATAATAATAAGTTCATGGAACCAAGTAAAGATGATTTGGAATCTGGTAGATGTGTTAAAGCTACAGTAGTTGAAGGTCCTGTAAATAATAAACCTATAGAGCTTAAACCGTCTAATTGTAAACGAAATCTTAAGATTGGTAAAGTATCTGTAGTTATTGCTAGAGAAGCAAATCCAGAATTATATGAAAGACTTGAAGATGGAGAGACTATAGAAGATATCTATGGGATATTTAAGAAAAAGAAAAGAAAAGAATATATAAACCCTGATGGGAATACTCCATTAGATTGGAATAAACCATCTCTTAAGAGAGAGTTCGTTAAACTAGCTAATGAAGTAAAGGTTTATAACTTCGCTGCATATATCTTTATCAAATCTGTATTTGAAGCCAGATGTGTAACTAAAGAAGACTGGCATTATATGAAGATTGGTATAAGAGATATGATTGATACATATAAAAGAAAGGAGGAAATGAATCCACATTTAGATTTTAGAGCATCTTACAGATATCGTAAGACTCCATATGTAGCTCCAAATGTTGAGATACCAGGAGGATTAAATAAAGATACTGTTGGAAGAGAAATGCCTTGTCTTAAGATACCTGATCGTGATAATGAGGGTAAGATGAAGTATGATTATGATAGAGGCACTGATGATCTTCCATATAGAGATAAGTGGATATTTGTTAGACGAGCTCAATTGGATATTGAAGAAGTAGCTAATGAAGCTAGAAAACTCGATAGAGAAAAAGAGCAGAAACGTAATGATATTAAACCTCCTAATCCTAAAGACTATAATATGGCTGACTATAATCAACGTATTATGTATTTAAGGAATATGGATGTGTATCAAAATAAGCTTACTGAAAACTTCTTCAGAACTGCATTTAGAAGTAATATGACTGATGAAGAGTTTGATAAGTGGTGGTTTGGTACAAGCTCTCCAGAATTGATGAGACCTACACAAATGGTTAGCCCTGAGAATATGAAAGAATATCAGAGAAAATCTGCATTAGATCAGGCAAGAAAAATGACTGATCAGAATATTGCATATCTTAGGAATATACAAGTGCAGGCTCAACAAATGGATATCTATAGACAGCAATATTGGAATGCTGTTAATATGAGAAGAAATCAGTTATTCGAAGGTACAATGAAGAAAGATATGAGTCTTATGGATATCATGGATAATCTTCATTTCTGGAGTGAAAAGGTTAGAGATGATGATGCTAAGATACAGCTTCAAAAGAATATAGCAAATATTCAGCAGCAATTGTATCATAAGCAGTATCAGAGTGCTATTTATCAGACCTTTAATAATCCAGATCCTAGGGTAGCTAACTATAATCCTCAGTATCCAATTGATAGTTATCCAAGATTAGGTCCTAATACATTAGGATTACCAGAGAATTATGCAGATCCATTTGCTACTCCAGAGATACAGAAGAGGAAAGAGCAATTCCTGCATTATTGTAATACCACTACTGGTCAAGTACCACTAAAACCAGTATGGAAATAAGAAAGGAATATGATAAATGAGTGATTTATTAAAAATAAACCCATATATAGATGAATTCGATATTAAAGCTGCTACATTATTGACTACATTAACTAGTGGTACATTTGATAATGAAGATAAGACAAATAGTATTAAAAATTTCGTCGATAAATATAATGGTGAAGTATTATCCACATTAACTCCTAGAAGACGTAAATTGATTAAATATCTTGATAGTGAAAAAAGAATAAAAACCAAGACAAGGAATTTAGTAAATTATTTCTGGCATATTGACTAAATCAAATATCTCTTATGATTATATATTATAATAATGATCTATGGAGGTAAGTAGAATGTGAATATCCTAGAGAGAAAGAATGCTATATCGACATTCTACAATATTTTAGATATCGGAGGTGAGAGAACTCTTAAAGCCCAAAAAGTAAAGGTCGACGTGAATCAGTATTGGGAAACTCTCAGAGTTATGCCATTACTAAATTACATTCCAGGGGAGGTAATAATGAGACTTCATCAAATCATGCTATCTGGCAGATTGATGAATAAACCAGAAGAGAAATTTAAAATGATGAATGAGCTATTAGCTCCATTCAAATTCAAACCCTTAGCTTCGGGTACTAATAGAAGAACATTCTATTGTGAGTACGATAGTAGAGTTATAGTTAAAATTGCAACTGATAGAGTTGGTAGAGTAGCTAATATTAGAGAGTATAACGTACAAACAATAGCAAAACCATTTTGCCCCAAGATATTTGAACTCGGATATGATGGGGTAGTAATTTTATCAGAACGAGTAGAGCCTATGACCGAAGAGCAATACAGAAAAGTATATGCTTTAGATATCTTCGATGTAATAGTTAATCTCTTGAGAAAGGGATATATAGTTGAAGATATAGGAACTAACTTCTTTAAGAATTTTGGAGTTAGAATGGGGTTTGGACCAGTTATAGTTGATTTCGGAGATATCTATAAGGTCGATTATAGGAAGTTGAAATGTCATAGGATTGCCGATTTAGAAGGCAATATATGTGGGGGCACAATTGATTATGACTATACAAAAGGTATGTCAGAGATTATTTGTACCAAGTGTGGAACTAGATATTCTGCGAAATATCTAGAGGACTTAGATCCTAGTGAGAGTTATAAGAAGATAGTACAAGGAGGCAGTTTTACAATGAGAAGAATTAATAGTAATTTGAAAGTATCAGTTATTGAAAATGGTAAGTATATTAGTGGGTATATGGCAAATGAGCCAGATTACAAAATTCAGCAGAGGAGGGTACAAGCAGAAGCTATCCAGCGTAACAGACCAGAAGAGTCTGCAGACGTACAACAGTTTGTACAGCAAAAACAAAATACTATAGTTACTGAGGCTACACCAGCAGCGGATATCCAGCCGACAGCAGAATCCATTTCTGCACTTAACGGAAACGTTCCTAATCTCAATCCATTCTCTACTCCCAGCAGAGTTCCGAATATTACAGCTTCGGTATATACACCCGTACCGAATCCTGTACCTCCAGCACCTCCGATCATTAATCAGCCGAAACCTCAGTATCAAATCATTAATGATCCTGCTAGAGATCTTACTAGTAGCCAGAAGATGCATGCTATTACTGATGATCAAGCAGCACAAATGTTGGCTACGCAGAAGACTCCAGTTATCCACAATACTGCAGGGTTAAAGATTCCAACTTGGAGTAATTACACTGGTAAAGATGGTGTAACCTATCTGATGTATCCTAAAGAAGTGAAGAATAAAATCATTTACTTCTTAAAAGGAGTTGAAAGAGACTTCGGTTACAATGTAGCGGAATTCTTAGCAGCAAAATTAGAGATCTATTATATCAAGAATGATAGATTTAATAGAGATCATGAAAGTATCAATATGATTGCTACTCCTAATGATACTGCTGCTAAACCTCAGACTATAAAAGCTACAGTGGTTAATCCAGTGGAACCTAAGAAAGAGGTAACTCCTCAGCCACAGGTTCAGCAGCCGAAACCCTATAAAGTTCCGTCTCCTATTCCAGAGTTCATGATTCCGAAAGAGAAGTATGAGCCTGTAGAAAAGCTCCAGAATTCTGAAGAAGTTAATAAACCGTTGGAGAATGTTATCAATGGTAATGTGACTTCCAATTGGATTGGAATGAATCCTAACGTCAATAATATTAACCCTGATGCTGTTACTCAGAATCCAGTGGTTATTAATGAGATGAAGAAGGAGATGGAGATTCCAGCATCTAAGCAAAATATAGTAGTAGAAAAGGAAACTCCCAAAGACACTACTATAGTCGAAGAAGAAAAGCCTGAATTGAAAGTTCCTCCAGAGAGACCCACGTGGATTCCGAATGAAGGATTATTTCCTATGGAACCAAAAGGCGTTGATAGTGTAAAGACTAGCGATGGAAATTCTGTTATGGGATTCCCAGGAGAACCATTGATCGATACTCTTCGACAGGAAACTGAAATGCCGAAGATTAAAGAACTTGTGAGAGCTAAGTTTAATAGCTTTATCAAGGAGATTAATCCTGACGATCAGTGCACCAAGCTTTCTTCTGAAATCAAATTGTTTGTAGCAGAAGATATTAAGAAGATTCTTAATGATGATGGAAAAGGTTTAGAAGTAATTGTCAAACCTGAAGTAGATCATCTTAGCAGAGAATGCTTCCATGTATCTGTAGAGAACTACAGCTCTCCATTGTTTGATTTACTTATCTATCCTTTGGATCAGGCTCTTGACAGAGCTATTGAAGCTAAAGAAGAAGAAGCTAAGAAACTGATGGAGAGAGAAGATAATCTTGTAAACTATCTTAACTCCATTGTATCGGATTTTGATGCTTCTGGAATTAATGATGTGGAAGAGGTTAAGTCTAAGTTAAAGGCTTATATCTTCGCTGTATTATCTGATCGCTATGAGGGTTATCTCACAGTACCGTTTAGACAGAATGCTGCAGAGTATTATGTGGATAAGTATTGTGATTTCACTAAAGCTGAATCTGCAGAAGAAACTTCTACTGCAGTAAACGAAAACAAAAACTAAGGAGATGTAATGATGGAACAGCAACAAAGACCATTCTTTAGAAGTAGTATGTATTGGACTACTAATTCTGATGTAATACCTCAAGCTTTAATGAATGGATTCAATGTTGTCGTTTTGGTGGATGTAGATTTGATGGGTGCTTTTCCTGGATGCATTGGAATGTCGAATCTACTTCCACCTCCACCATTAGTGATGCAGTTATTGAGCACTGATAAGACTACTCCTGGATATGAAACCATTATGGAACAATATATGGTAGGATATCAGCACTTCTTATCAGAAGCTCAAAGAGAAGAATCTATAGTGAATCTTCTCGCATCAATGTACAAAACGACACATCCAGTTTTGCTTTATGCTGAACCTGAAACTGAGAGACAATTCCTTATATTAGAAAATATGAGATTGTTTTTCCGAAATATGTTTGGTATAAATATCGGATGGTATGATGATATGTATAATACAGCAAATGCACTTACACAACCATCATTCATACCGTCTCCAGAATTTGTATATCGGATTATAGATCTGCTATTTGTAAATGCATATATCTCTAAGAAAGAATATGCTATGATGCTACCACAAGGAATGGTTCCATCAGTAAGAGTAGCGTCTATATTACTTAGTGACTTTAACTGTGTATTCCCAACTATGCAAGCAGCATTTGTAGCAACTTGTAATATAGTGGAAGCATTACGTGTAGAAGCAACTACAGGTATGATAATGCCAGCAGTTAAGATTACTAAAGAATTGGACCAAGCTAGACAGGAAGAAGTTAATAAACTATTACAGAATCCTAATACTAGATTTGGTCTTAAAGGTGTTAAAGTCCAGCAATTGGAAGGTATGACACCTCAGAAGGTTTCAGGCCATGATTAAGCCTGAAATCTATAAGATATTGGAAGAGGGAGAAAGAGAAATCGCCCTCTCCCATTATCTTTTTTGGCGAAAACAATACAAAAAGGTGGTGAGATTTTTGTCTTGGTTTAATTTCGGAAAGAAAGAGATTCCTGAAATAGTAGATACTCCAGAAATGAAGAAAGCTAAATCAGAATACTTTCTTGAAAAGGAAACAACTAAACATCTTGAAATGAATCTTATTAAGCAAAAGATGAAGGAGAAGATAGCTAAGATTAATTATCAGCATCAGTGTGATCACCGTATATTAAAATCTGGCAAAGTTAATCCTTCTAACTTTGATACCTATTTCGTTAAGTGTGAGAATTGTGAAGCAGAAATGTTTGATCATGCTACTTCTATAAACTATCTAAATACACTTATAACTCTTTTAGGTAAGATTCCTAAAGCTGTGGAACCTTCTGTAGTTAATCATCTTGAATCTTATGATATAGATTTAAACTACAGTAAGATTTATAAAGATGCTTTAGAATTGGTAGAAGAATGTGAGAGACTCAGAAATGATATCTATGATATTAAGAGTACTACATTCAATGCCAAATTAAAAGAATATGTATATGATAAAAAGGAGAAATGACTTATGTTATTCAAAAATTGCTCTGTAGCAGTAATGAATTCTTTGAGAACCAATCCGATATTTGTTTATGTAGATATTCCTAATAATATAGTAACCACTCTCGATATTGGACGTATTTATGCAGTATTCGGAGATTGGATTATTTTCAATAATGCAGATTATATTATTCCTGATCGTCCTGCTTATGTAATTGCTAAAATTCGTACGATTGATGGCTATGGTATTCTTCAGGTACAGTTAACAGAAAACTCATATTGCCATCCTGAAGCAATAGATACTCTTATGAATCTTGCTAATATGGATACAGCTAATTCTAATCGGAATCATTTAGCTACTAGCTATTATGCACTTGATGATATACTGGCTAGTGCTATCACTCCTACGATTCCAAATACTTATAGTGACAAAGATAAGATGCAGATTGTTGTCCGTCATCCAGTTCCCATCCAGGATGTAGATCCAAATATGATTAATAGTGTTAAGCAGTTAAGAGAAGGAACTGATATGGTGGTGATTAATGGTGGAAACCAACAGCAATAATATAAAATTGGTTGATATATCTTTTGCTTATCTTGATAGACAATTTGATGAAGAAGATATAACCCTCTTTCAGAAACTCTCTAGTGGGGATTTTGAGTTAGTTAAAGATTCTACAGAGCATTTCATATCTGCCTATACTTTAGAGAATTGCTTTAAGATTATAGAATATCTTTGCTCTAAAGATTATGTAACTATCATATCTGCTTTTGAAGAAAGAATCAATATCAAACTCTGTAAAGGTATAAATATTGTAGGTTAATATGATCTACGATTATATACTATAAAAGTGAATAAAGTGTTTTAGTATTTAGTTTTATTATTTCAATCAAAGTTTTCCCACTTTATTCCATCATATTGTGCTTAGTGTCAAGCTGTTGTTCCACTAAGCGTTATTGTTTACGTGATATGCTAGTTCTGAACTCCCGTTAGTTCACCCTATCCAAAGGCAGATTGGTGGGTGTGGTATTTAAGTTCGGAACTAGCTATCACTATTTTTTTGTAATGAAAGGTGAGGTTATTAAATGAAAATAATTTTTGTCGATCCACAAAATGATCCAAGATTATTTACAGATTTTATTAAACCCTATGAGATGAAAGATGAGAAAGCTCCGTTTAACTTTTATTCCATATATGATTATGGAATCAGATTAGATAAATTAATTCCTAATGATGGATTATACGATATGCTAAGAGCAATGGATTTTGGAGATGCTGAAGGAGATCAGTTATCACATGAATTCGATAAAGCATATTATCAGTATCTTATGATGTATAATCCAGCATTTATTGATTTTATGAAGTTAGTGTGTACATTGGACGACGATAAGGATACGATTGTCATGAGCAACCACTCAAACAGACTAGTAACACCTATCGTCGATTCTTTAATAAAGGCTTTATCTGTTCGCTACGGGGTAGTTTCTGGTATCGTCAACACGATTGACGATATTGGAGACATTACTAAGATACCCGAAGCAACAGTTGAAGACCTTTATTTAAAGACTTACGTTTCTGACATAGCGAGGTATGTCAAGCTAACTGGCATACCTCCTATTAAACCAGTGCCAAAAGAGAAAATTGAAGAGGATTTAGAATCACTATCCTATAGCGATAGTGAGGTCTAAAAGAGTATAAAAAATGTCTACAAAAGATGTATTTCACGAAACCTATTATAGATCTCCAATAGAATTTCTGATAAATTATTCCATAGAAGAATGGGATATAGAGAAGGCTAATATATCTATATTAAGAGACGCTGGGTATCTTGATGATACTCAGTATCTTAATTTTAAAAATATGGATAAAAATAAAAGAGAAGTTACTATTGGTTGTTTGATTAGAGATAATCCAGAGGTTGGTGATATATTAAAACAGGGAATTAGTAATGCAAGATTACAATTCTATTCTACTAATGATATTAGTAGGGAGCAAATACTATATGTAGATAACGACTCTATAACCATAATTAAACCTAAAACGCATATTAGAAATAATATGCAAAAGATTGTTCCGATATCGGAGCATGTGAGGTTTAGATTGAAAGGGTTATATACCTCATATTATAGGCTGGGACCACTTGATATGCTGTATTACTCAGATCAAGCTTATGAAAATTATCGTATTAAATATGGTAATCATGATAAGCTTGGTTTACAGCATGGAGAGTGGTTCCTAAACCTACTGCTGAGTGCGTTCCATTCAGCCGAAGTAGATCATGTAGCAGATACTCTACGAATGATAAATTATGCATATCGTAGGTATATTGCGCTCGATTTTGCCTCAGAATACTACAGGGAGTTCAATTTAACGTCTAAATATCGTGTATTTTCCACAGAATTTGGGTCTATTTATTATACAGAATTTATAAATCCTAGTGATAAACCGTATTTAGATATCAGCTATAATGCTGAATTAATAAGAAAACTATATAAAATCTATAGTAAGTCATATTTCGAAACTTTTAATACAAATAAATACTGAGAATATATCGGTATTTATTTTTTTTAATATAAATTTTGAGTATATACTATAATAATGATAGGAAGTATATTTTAGTGTACGTCAGAAATCGCTATTGCAGAAGGGGTATTTATTGATGTTGGGGGACATTAATGAATAACTGCAAGATATGCTTCCTATTATTTTTTATATAAGGAGGATTTACTATGATAGCTAGTAAAGAAGAGAAGATCAAATCTATAGAAAGGAGTATACATAAGAATTATCCAGAGTTTGAAAAGTATATTGAGGATAGTATAGATGATATGCTATTACATAATACTGGGAATAAAACTTTTTCTGCATTTTTATTAGCAGATAAATTTAAGTTGAGTACTAAGATAATATTAACTCTTATGAATCAGATGTGTAATATACTGAAATATAAGGGATATAATGCTGAAGTCATTAAAGAAGAAAGTGATGTGGTAGATGTATTAGGGAATATGTATATCGAAGACCATTATTTGATTATTAAAAAATAATAAAATAATGTAAGGCAGAGACTATCTGCCTTACTAACAATTTGCATAAATATATAAGGGGTAGATATTATGGGGAAATTTGCTAAGAAACTGAAGAAGCATCATAAAGATATACCATTATCATTTAATCATAGTAGTAGTAGTTATAAACCAGAGTTTGCTAGTAATAGTAAAAGGGAGGCATATTATAGTATAGTAATAGATTTGATTAAAGAGTTAGAACCTACTGATATATTTGATATATCTGTAGAAGACCAAGATAATTTGTATAAGTTATCTAAGACTCCTAAATTCCAAGATTATATGAAAACAATAGATTGTGAGAAAATACCATTTTACGATGTATTATTTTTAGACTTCTTTAATGCTAAAAATGAAACTAGAAATGGTAATTGCAGAGTAGTATTAGTAGAAAATCTTATAGATAGAGGGAAAGATAAATTAAGTAATGAAGATTATACAAGACTTAAGAAAGAATGTAAAGGTGATATAGCCATAGCTATATATAAGCATGACAATAATGATGAAGCAATAGTTGCTATACAGAAAGTTCTTAGTGAAGATAATAACTATGTTACTAATGCGATTGATGATTGGTGTGTAGTAATATCCGATTATAAGAGATATGGTTTTGCTGATAAAGATTCTAAAATTGCTTTTGCTAGAATTATAATCACTTTTATAAATATCCTTACTTTATATGCTATTCCTATATTAAAGAATGTTGTAGTAAGAGATGATATAACTAGTCTTGATATTACTACTACAAGAAAGAGTAAGAAGAAAAGTAATAAACCTTATGACCCAAATAAACCTCGTGTATTGAAACTGATAAGAAATGTGTATATCAATGAGAATACTATAGAGAGATTTAAACGTAGTGAATTTACTAGGCATATAGATGCATGGTATGTAATGGGCCATTGGAGACAGTATAAGAGTGGTAAAAGAGTATGGGTTAAAGGATATTGGAAAGGAGAAAATAAAGATAAGAAGAATAGTGAGTTAAAACGTATGAGAGAAGTTTCTATTGATGAGATTAATAAGAAATTTATAGGAGAGTGATTTGATGATAGATCAAGATATATTTGCAAATGAGATATATTTATTAGATAAAGGAGTAAGGAGTTGTTTTAGTGATATACTATTTGGTGATGAAAAACATATAAAAGAGTCTATGGATTTTATAAAAGAAATGACAGATGAAAAAGGATATAAAGTAGTATATAATGAATTACCTACAGAAGAATGGGAAGTGGGAAAGGAGTGTTATGAATATTATGTATGCAAATATGATCATCAGATAAAAGTAATTGAGCGTATGAATAATATGACTGATAGATTTATGATAGAATTCTGTAAAGGATATCTATTAGGTTATTCTCCTGATAATATGGAGAAGTATTTGATAAAAGATAAATAATATAAGATACAACTACTCTATATGAGTAGTTGTATTTTTTTGTATAAATGGTGTAATTTTGACAAATTGATAAGTGGTTAATTATATAGGAGGTAATGGTATGATAGATAGATTAAAAGATATATATATATATATATATATAGACAGCAGTTAGATAGTGGAATAGAGGTGGGAGTATGAATATACAATTAGGAAACTATTCCATAGAATCATGGGGATTTCCTTATCTGATTCATTCTTTCTCAGAACCTCTATTCTTAAAACCAGATGGTATAAGAACTAGATATCCTATTGGGTGGAATGGCTATGGTAGATATATTCCAGGTAGTCTTAAAGTAAAATATAATAATATAGATTGTGATATTACAGAAGAAGATAATGGTATATTTTATAATTTTAGTGTAGCTCCTGCTGCTAATACTAATTACAGTGATTTTGAAGTAGAGTACATGGTAAGACCATTAGACTATGCATTCTCTACAGGTGCAATAGAAGGTGGTTATGAGGGTGAAGAATACTTTCTATTTCCTAACTGGAATAATGCACTAGGAGAAGGAGATGCATTCTGGATAGGTAAGTATCAAGCATCCAATGATGGGTCTAATATTCCTCAATCTAAATCTGGTGTTAATTTATGGACTAATCTAACTATAGGTAGTGCTATATTTAATAGTGTTTCTAAAGGAAAAGGATTTAGTATAGTACGTAATCGTCAATGGATAAGTATCGCATTATGGTGTGATCATCATGAAATTCATGCTAAGAGTAATATTTTTTCTGTTGTTAATAACTTAGATGGTGATTATACAACTATTTCTGATGTTGGTGATAATTATATAGATATTGGTGGTTCATATATTATAACCGGATCAGTTCCTGATACATGGAATCACAATGGTTTATCTACAGGTATCCATAATTTAGTAGGAAATGTACATGAATGGGTAGAAGGAATGGAAAAAATAGGTACAAATATATGGATATATGATAGCAATGGAACTTATATTGATAGTAATATAGCTATAGATAATAATTATACAAATGGTTATCACACTATAGCTGGTTTATTTAATACAACTAATGATATATTAAATGAAGGTATACCTAATTGTAATGCTTCAATTAGTTCCTATATACCTAGTAATTTAGATGATGATAAAGTAGCTATCGTTAATTCTAATTCTGCTAATAATCCTACTCCTATATGTAGGGGAGGATATTGTACTATTGGAACTTCTGCTGGATTATGGTCATTATATAATCATAGTAATTTAAATTTTGCTGGCCTTGGTACTGGATTTAGATTATATAGAAAAGTAATAGATTAATATAAGGACTGATATTATGATAGATAAGTTAATGGAATATATATATATAGACAGCAGTTAAATAATAATGGAATAGAGGTGATATAAATGCAGGTAGTATGTAAAAATTATATAGAAAACCAGCAATTATATCACGCATTTGATGAACCTCTATTCTTAAAACCAGATGGTAATAGAACTAGATACTGTATAGGTTGGAATGGCTATGGTAGATACATGCCAGGTACACTAAAAGTTATGTACAATGGGTTACCATGTAATATTATAGAAGAGGATAATGGTATATGGTATAACTTTAGTGTAGCACCAGGTAGTAATACAAATTATAATGATTATACTGTTACATATACGGCAAGGCCATTAGATTATGCATTTTCTATTGGAGATCCAGTAGGAGGATATCCAAATGAAGAATATTTTTTATTTCCTAATTGGAATAATGCATTAGGAGAAGGAGATGCATTCTGGATAGGAAAGTATCAAGCATCTAATAATAATGAAAATATTCCACAAAGTAGAAGTAATGCGAATATATGGACTAATATTAATAGAGACAATGCTATTATACGCGCTAAATCTAAAGGTACTGGATTTGGAGTAATACGTAATCGTCAATGGGTATCTATAGCATTGTGGTGTGATCATCATAATATTCATGTAAAAGGTAATATATACGGTAATAGTATTAATAATTTAGATGGTGATGGTACTACACTTACACAAGTAGGTGGAGGATATACAGCTTATAATAATTATTATGGTGTAACTGGCAATAATATACCGAATTCTTGGAATCATAATGGTTTAGAATCTGGTATACATCATATGGTAGGTAATTTTTCTGAAATTATCGATGGTTTAGAAAATAGAGCTGGCGAAATTTATATATTAGCAGAAGATAATGAAACTTATGTAGATAGTGGAATAAATATATCTTCTAATCCTACAGATATTGCTGTAGTAGATATCTCTAATACTTCTAGTTCTATACTCAATGAAGGTATAGCTAATACTGTTAGCACTAATGGATATATACCTAGTAATCTAGATGGAGACGTTGCTTGGTATAATAGTACTAGTAATAAAATATTTGGTTTATTTCGTGGTGGAGATATGTTTTATGGAACTAGATGTGGATTATGGATGTTTATGAGTAACAGTTATATATCATATAATGATTGGAATAATTGTTTTAGATTATCAAGAAAAGTAATAGATTAATATAAGTACAACTGTTGGACCAGATAAATAAAAATATATACAGAGAGGGTTAATACCCTCTCTGTGATTTATATTAAATTTGCTTTTGATTATATACTATACCTATGAATAAGTCATTTTATTTATAAGGAGGAATCATATATTATGAATAGCAAATTACAAATTATCAAAAATTGGGAAAGAATGAAAGACGATATCATATTCCAATGTTATGAAGAAGATGTAACCGATCTTCTAAATAATATGATAGATGATATCAATGAACTTAAGTTAATGCTTAAAGAAAAAGAAACCATAACATCTAGCAAAGTATTTTCTAAATATCTTGATAAAAATTTAGACTTAGTTTATACTAGAGATACTATTAACACATTAGCATTCTTATTTGAAGATTATGATAAAGCAAAACCCATTTAGAAAAGTTTGTAAAGGAGATGCATATTTAATGCAAGAACAAGAATACGATATTGAATTAATAAATATAAAATTTAATTGGGAAATATTAAAAAATCAGATCACATTTAAGTGTTATGAAGAAAATGTGACTGATCTTCTAGATGATATGATAAATGATATTAATAATATTAAAAATGCTATACAAGAAAAGGAGGATATTAAGAATACTAACACTGATGATGAAATGTTAAAGATTGCAAAGGAGTGTTTATTAGCATTAAAATTTGATAGAGTTTATATCTATAAAAATAAGAATGATGTAACCCCTGGTATATCATTCGCAAAGTATCTTAAGCAATATAAAGATTTGAGGTTTATTTATGTAAAAGATGCTAATGATCCTTCAGCACTAGCATTCTTATTTGAAGATTATGATAAAGCAAAACCTATTTTAGAGAAATTCATAAAGGAGAGAGAAAATGGAAGATAAAAATATATTAAAGATCGCAAAGGAGTGTTTACAGCATATAAAAACAGGTAGAGTTTTCGTTACTGGTGATATAGAAATAGGAGAAAAATTTGCAGCATTACTAAATGAGAAAATCAAGACCCAAACTTATCATATACGTTATTATCGTATACACTATGTAGATGGTAAACCTGCATTGATGTTTGGGTTCTCTGATAAAAAAGAGAAGGTTATAAATGCTTTGGAAAAGTTTATAGAGGAGAGAGAAAAATGATTAAAAAAGAAATGCTAGATACCATTGAAAATCACTGGGAAAAGATGAAAGAAGATATTAGTCTCCATGTATCCAAAGAAGATGTATTTAAAGTAAATCTTTTATTGGATTCTATGGAGAATAACTGGTCAGTTATCAAAGCTATTTTAGATTGTAAAATCGAAGTAGATGACGATATTGACGAAGAAGAAATGATAAAGAATGTAGATGTACACTATACTGTGAGAATAGTAAAATATATTTTAAAATTCTTAGATAAGTGTGAAAAAGATGGTGATGAAAAGTCGTTCTATAATGGAGATCTTATTACATCTTATGAAACTAATTATGAAGATCTAAAAACAGAAAAATTCATTATGAAGTATTTAAAAAATCGTGGTATAGATATTACCATTAATAAACCTTCTAATGATGTAAGTACTAGTAGAGTTGTGTATTTTAATTTCAATAATGCTCATATTAACGATGTGAGAAAAGTATTAAATGAAATACCAATTAAACTACTTGAAGCTAAATGGTAATAAAAATTAGTTTATATAGGGAGAGAGGAAATGAATGATAAGAATTATTTGGAAAACATCGAAGACCATTGGGAAAGACTGAAAGAAAATATCCTTTCCAATACATCTGAGAAAATTGCATTTAAAATAGATCTCTTAGTAGATTCTATGGAGAATAACTTATCTGTTATCAAAGCAGAATTGGCTAATAGTACTGATAAACCAAAACGAAAATCTGTAGTTACAGAAGACAATTCTGAAAATAATGAAGAAATAGATATAGAACGAATTATCTATAGAATTCAAAAATGCTCATTGTGGTTAGACTCTGCTATATCGCCTTTTATATATCTATATAGATTCAAAGAAGAGGATATAAGGAATGAAGAAATGTTCTTAAACTTCTTAAAATCTCAAGATATAGATTTTGAGAAAGGGAATTTTACATTAATCGATGATGTTTATGCTAGTTATGTGCAGTTTAAAGCTGCAGATATACCAGTTATAAAAGAGAAGTTGAAATCCTTTATTAAGGAGGTGATAATATGAATACTCGTAAAAGATCTATAGAAAAAGCTAAGAAGTATTTGCATATGAATACTTTTAAAGAGAATAATTTAAATATTCCTAAAAAGTTTATCTACACCAAACCTAGTTATACTACAGTTAAGATACCTTTTATTAGAAGGTGTAGTAACTATAGTCATAATTGTCATATGTAAAGGAGGTGATTATATGGATATGAGCAATTCGATTGAAATTTTAGTACGCAGTGCTAAACACATTATCGAGAATGATGATTCTTTAAAAGCTTTAAGAATCGCCAAAGTCGGTAGAAAAATTATGAATGACGTTGAGGTGTCTGAAGAAGAACTCATTTCGTTAGGTATTATTAAAGGTGAGGAGGTTCCAACTTATGAAAGCGAAGATTACAAGAATTGAGTGGAGAAAAGGTGAATCATATTTGGAGCAGGGTATCAAAGGAGGTTATACTCCTAGAGGTGCAGTTGGCGGTTCTAATGGTTCATTCATTATGGCTACTCATAGTGAATTGGTTATGAAATTCGCTACTGAAGATGGCAAGAAATATGCTAAGAATATCATCCGTAAGGTAAAAGATCTTAAGGATTGGAAAAAACTTAGTGATAAGCGCTGTGATAAACTTGAGAAAGGATTGGTAGGCAAGACTATCGAAGTAGAAGAAAAAGACGGCAAGATCAAGATCAATTCCGATACTCTTGATAAGATGATTAAAGACGTTTAATCATTACCTTAACCACATAAATAATAGAGGTGTTAATACACCTCTATTATTTTTTTTGTAATTAAGTGCTTAATTCACATTTTAGTAATGCTATATTATATATAAGAAAGGGGGAAGGCATGTGTCTTTTAAATATATAGATGAGAATATATCCACAGATAATCCATTTATAGATATCTTAATGTATAACCTTAAGATACTATTGTTTAACTGTATAATTAAGGATGAAGATGCTGCCAATAAAGCAGAAACCAAAGCCTCTTTAAATGAGTCTGAAATATACATGTCTTGTATAGAAAATACTGCATCTCTTGGTATATTTCCGGAGATACCAGAGCAGTTTATGCGAGATGTAGGAATGAGTGATAGAGATATTCAGATATATAAGAACTTCGGTAATGACTATATGTTTATACCAGAAGATGATGGGTTTACTACATATAGAAAAGATCTTCTTAATCTTATGAGACCTTATTATATAAGGAATTATGAAGAGAAGAATGAATATTACCGTAAGATTTGTGGATTACCCCCATTAGGTGATTGGGGTATTCCTATGAGAGATTATGAATATCTTATGCCTACTAACTTTGCTTATTCAGGTGAATTCGTGCACGAAGTAGGTGCTTCTACTTGTGCGGAATTAGAGGCTATGGGTATATTAGATATTATAAAAGCTGATTATCCAGACGCAGAGTATCTTAATTACATAACTGCTGGTATTACTATATATGATGCTAGAAAGAAATTAGATTTCCAGTTATTATTTACTCCTAGAGAAGAATTAGATCCTATGGTAGTAGAAGAGTTTGAAACTGTATACAATTCCAGAAGAGAATATCTTCTTAAAGCAGTTTACTCTGATGCTATGGGTATAGAGTCTGAGTATTATCATAAAGTAATGACTGTATATCTCTTACTTATGGTAATGATGGATATACTATCCGAAGTACAATCCCATATTATAAAACGTGATATACTAGATAGACGTTGTATAGAGTATATCTTCAGTATGTTTGGTATGCCTTATTATAGAGCTATACCGTATAAATACCAAAGAAGATTGTGTATGAATATACACGATCTTGCTAAGTATAAAGCATCTGCTACAGAGATGCTTAATATATCCAAAATCTTTGGGTTTGATAATATAGAAATCTTTAAATACTATATACTTAAAGTAAGAAAGTTCGACCAATGGGGAGACTTTTTATGGAGTGCTAGCCCGATACATATGTTTAACGAAAACAATGTAATTGAGTTAGATACTATAACAGAAAAGTTATCAGAACCATCTCCTCCTAGACCTGTACCAGAGAATTTGGATTGGTATCAAAATGAATCGTCTAAAGTAAATCCTGTATATTATGATGAATCAGGTTTAACTCAGATAGATGATGAGAATGATACCACTGCTGCTACAGAAGGAGCATTGAGTGGAGATGAATTATTACAGCCTACATTACCTGCTGGATATATAGAACGTTATATTCCATTCCCATTTGAGTATTTTCTTGAAAAAGGTAATGTAATGCTTGTACGTATAGATGATTATATTCTTAAAAAGGGTACTGATTATGTAATTTATAACTACAATAAGATTCGTATTAAACAGTCTTTGATTACTAATCACACTTATATCATCTATGATTTCTATTATAATATAAATACTGTAGAAAAAGCATTTGATGTAGATACTGCGCATGCATTGCAAATGTATACCTACTTATCTACTAATCATAAATCAAATGTAATCAGCATTGCTAATACTCCATTCCCTAAATACTTTGCTGAGGGACAGGAAGTTATTGTTAGTATAGGTTCTGTATGGCTAAGTCCAGGAATGTATACTATAGATAAGAAGAAAGAAACTATTACTATAAACTTTGATAAGAGATTTGTAGTAGGAAGAGAAGTATATGTATTTTGTATATACTCTACTTATCTTGAGTCTAAGTTTGAAAAGCATGCTGTTATTGCTACAGAGAAAGATCAGTATAGATTTTATATACCAGAACCATTCCCATATTATGTATTAAATGAGAATACTTTCTATGTGACTGTTGGTAGTACTTATATATCTTCAGAGAGATATAAAATCAACTACTCTACTGTAGCTGGTAGATGTGAATTAGAATTTACTGATGGTACTAAACTACAACCTGGAAGACCTATAGTATTTAACGATTTATACTCTAAGAATGCTATAGTAAATCGTATTTATATGAGAAGAGATACTATAGAATTAGAGGCTACAGTAAGATATCAAACTGAGTTTGATATAGATTTACCTGTAACTAATTATGTAGGTTGTGGTTATAAACTCTATGTAAAAGCTCATAATTCTTGGTTAAAAGAGACTAAATATACTTATACTAATCATACGGTTATTATACTTGATGAAGCATTAGCAGTTAATCCAGGAGAGAAGATAGAAGTACTTCTTATTTATTGTAATAAAGATAGAACCAAAGATAAGTATAAGAACGTAAAAGTTACTAGAGATTATAGAATTGCTAGTAAGAATAGGCAGAAGAAGTTTGATGTAGTATTACCAGTAAAGCATTATAATACTAAATACAACCAAGTTATTGTAGATATAGAAGGAAAGTATTTAGTTCCTAATACAGATTATACTATAACTTATGATGGATTAGAAGCTAAGACTGCTACTATAAAAATCTTGGATAAAAATAATAGGCCTATGATGCTACAAAAAGTAAATTATACTTTCGTATTTAATGGTGATGCTGAATATGTAACTGCTTTATCTACGCAAGAGATTCCTATGACTGGTACTGCTGCTAATGCAAAATTCAGTTTAGAATTTCCATTCTTCCCATATCTACAAACAGGTCAAGACTTCTTAGTCATTATAGGTTCTACTATAGTAGCTAAGTCTAGAATACATTTAATAGACCAGTTTACTTTCTATATAGATAATTATGAGCCAGTAAATGGAAGAAATATAACCATTTTGTATATTTACTCTAACTGGTATTTATTAAATCCTCCTAATAAACTTATAGAAGAGTGGAAACCTGTAAAGATAGGTACAGAAGACCATGTAGACGTACCAGAACCAGGAGAGAATTATATCGCTAATGATTGGCCATATATAGTTACTTACAATAATCGTAAATATCTTGAAGAGACTAATTATGACGTAATCAATGCTAGATTCTATACTCATCCACCAACTGATTTATTAGCTAAAAGATATGGAGATACTATAACTTTCGTATTCATTTATCTATTACAAAAACCTTATGTAGATGAAGATATAGGTGAAGAGTATGATAAAACCATGTCTTTACATTTTGTAAAGATTCCTTTATCTGATATATACTCCTCTATATATTTGCAGGATCAAACTAGATGGAAAGACTATGATGCTACAGTATATAGAGATGGTTGGTGGGATGGAGAATACTATAAAGAAAATGCTCATGAATTAATCAAACGGGATATATTCCGTACCAAGTTTAATTATATGAGAACCAAATATTACATGGTAACCCAGCAAATCAATCTTAGCCAATTTACTCGTCATATAGCATACTTCTATTCTATGCTTTATGATGACGTATATTTAGAGCAACAATTAAACGTAATAGTTCCAAGTATATCTCAAGTGCATCCATGTAATGTAGCACATCTATTTGTGTATATGACTTGTTTAGGATACTTGTATGATGGTGGAGAACCTATTGTATTAACCTCTCCTACTACAGCATTAAGTGCAATGGGATTTAATTTTAAGACTGATTTAGAGAAACTTAAACAATATATCTTAGATAATAATCGAGATTTGGATATGTTTGATATATGGGATTTTGTAAGACAGCAAAATCAGATTACTGCATTCAAAGACTTTATGGAGTTATATAAGAATGATTATAAAGTAATGGATTATATATCCAAATCTATGGTAGAATCCCAAGACTATAGAGAATATAGAATATGGAAATATCTATATGATGCTCTTATGACTTGGAGATTTAATTATGATTATTTTAAATTAAACAATGGTGCACAAGCACTTACTTACCCAGAATTCTTACAAGAAAAAGATAATCTCTTATTTATAGACTATAAGAAAATTGAGGCTATAAATGATCCTGATGCTAGAGCTGATAAGATTATCGCTAGAGTAGATGATATTGTATATACTCTAGAAGAGTTTGTAGAAAAGAAATTCTCTGATATATTCTTAGAACTACCTGGTAGATCTGCTAATCATGTAATGACTTATATGATGATGATACTCAACTTCTTTAAATCGTATAAAGTACATTTCTTAGGAAGAAGTCAAGACTTAGCTATTACTGGTGGTAATGATGAAGACTCCACAATGAAAATGTATGATTTAATGAAGTCTATGGCTACTAGTGATCATAAAGAGTATTATACTCTTATTCATGATACTAAGACTAAAGCTATGGATAAAGTGAATGATAGGTATGAAATGCTGGAAGATGTAGTTATAAGAGATATAAGAGTAAATTAAGGGAGGATTAATATATTATGGCTGAAGCTATTAATACTATAGATCGCTCTGGATTTGGTGAAGATATATTTATTAAATCTAATAAACCAAATTCCAGAGATAATATACGCCAAGTAGAAGGAAGTCCTAATGGGTTAGATACTAGAGTGGTTATTAGGGATAAATATACAGGAGATGTATTATTTGTAGGAAGGAATAAGACTCTCTTATCTGGATCAGAAATGATTGCTATGAGAATCTTTAATCTTGAGAATGATGAATTCTTTACTCCTACATATAATACAGTTATGGAATTGGATAATACTCAGGTTGGTACTTCTAATGATCTTACTTTAAAATATAAAGTAAATCTGTTTTGTATAGGTAATTCTGGTTGTGCTAAAGGCTCTAGCATTCCCTATGATGTATCTACTAAGAAATGGATTGCTCCAGTAGAATTAGTACCATTTCAATATGTGCCTATAGATAAAGACCTTAATAATATCCAGAGAGGATTTTACTATGGTAGAAAGACTCTTGCAGATAGAAATCGTATAGCATATTATTTTAAGAAATTCGATTCTCAATCTATAGTAAAGAAACAGTTAGAAGATGGTACTCCTTGGGGTGCTAGTATATATGATGATCAATCTGCATTAGCAGCTAAAGTTATTGTATCTCAGACTATGACTATTGATGTATCTGATGGTAGAGATTACTTTACTTATACTTCTGGTATAAATGACGCTTCATTTAGTACACTTTCCTTATTAGCCTCTTGGACTAGCACTGTAGGTGGATATAATTATTATCAAGACGTAAGACCAGTTACTAGGATTAATTTCCCGACTAGATATCTTAGTGATTTGGGAATGGCTTGGGAAGTAACTTATGATATCTATCTGTGATTGATTTATATACCCTACAGGATATACTCCTGTAGGGTATTTTAAATAGAGGTGAATTTAATATGGCTAAAGTTAAATTTGATAATACTAAACGACATGCCAGATTAGTTACTAAAGGAGAAGATCTTGAGTATTTGTTTAGTATGACTGAAGAAGATGCTTGTAAATTATCAGTAATGATGGATTGCTTTGGTGATTTTGGTAGTGGACCAAGATTTAATCCATATGATTTAGTAGAAGTTCCTGCTGGTAAATTTGGTCCAGAAGGAATGAAGAATAAAAATCAATTTACTACTACAGTAGGTTTATGGGTATTTAATAAGGCTTTTATAGAACCAGATTTAGTACCACTATTAGGATATGTAAACACTCCTATTACTAAGAAACAGTTTAAAAAGCTTAATAAGAAAATCTCTTATGCTGTTATAGAAGACGATTTATCTTTAGAAGCAATGAAGAAGTTTATTATAAAGACTCAGAAATTCCAGCCGTATTGTAATATCTTATCTCCTTCGTTTACTCCTAATATGTTTAAGATAAGTGATGCTGTATCTAGTAAGAAGGATGAGTTGTTTAAAAAATATGAGAAAGAATTATCTAATAACGATCCTGCTACTTCACAAGCAATAGAAAAAGAGTTAATAGATTTATCAAAAGATTTATTAAAAGACGATCCATCTATAGATATGATTGAATCTGGTGCTAAAGCAGACTGGGGAAATAACTTCTCTAATGTATTTGTAATGCGTGGAGCAGTTAAAGAAGCAGACCCATCTAAAGGAAGAAATTACTCTATTATAAAAGGTAATTACTTAGATGGTGTTAAACCAGAAGAGTATGCAGCATTTGCAGATTCACTTACTGGTGGTCCTTATGCTCGTGCTAAAAAGACTGAAGTTGGTGGTTATATAGAAAAGACTTTCGTTAAAGCATTCGAGCATATTAAAGTATTACCAGAAGGTACTGATTGTCATACTAAGAAAACCATTACTGTAACTCTTGATAGTGGTAATATAGAAATGTGGATGTATAGTTATGTAGTCGAAGGTAATACACTTACTGAGATTACATCTAAGAATATGAATAAGTTTATAGGTAAAACTGTTAAACTAAGATTCTCTGCTTTATGTGAATCTAAAGAAGGTATATGCTCTAAATGTGCTGGGTCATTATTCAATCGTATTAATATAACTAATGTAGGTATTGCTACTTATAATATGGCTTCTGTAATGAAAAACATCTCAATGAAATCTTTCCATGACTCTACTGTAAAAATGCAGAAAATGAGTGATTATGGGTATAAAAAGATATTTGGAATTTAATATACATCATACATAGTTATAATTACTATGAAGAACTATAGTTTTCCTGCCAGTTTTCTATTTTTCTTCATAGTAGTTATTCACTATTTCTCTCCTTTTTTTGTAATATATAATAATGCGCAGAATTATAGAGTAGCCAAATGGCTACTCTATTTTTCTCCCTATTATAAAAAATAAGTATATACTATAATAGTGGTTAGATAAAGTCATACTTAAAATGGATTTGAAACATACAGAATCTGTGTAGATTCTGAAAGGTTATAAAGTTTCAGCTCTTACATTAAAATTTATTTTTTGTATGACTTTTATTTAACCACTATATTTTATTTTGGAGGAGGTTTCAATAGTGCTGGATTTTCTCAAAAATGAAGACGAGCGTATTCCTGATTATGTTGCAGAAGGGGAGGATATCAACAACAAGAAAATCAATATCACATTCACTTATCCAAGAGATGATAAGTATGATTACTTTGTAACTAATACTATTATCAATCTTGATGAAGAGTGTCTTAAAGATCTTAGTAATGGCCAAGGGTTTATTATTAGAGAACCTCAAGCTATTAATAAGACTATCAAATCAGAATGGGGTATATTCTCATCTAAGTTTGGTAGATCTCTTCAGGATAAGAAACCTGATTCTCACAGATTTTCTTGTAAGTATGGTTGTACACAAGGTGCTTTCTATTCTGTACCAGATGATGCAAATTGGGTTTGCCCTACTTGTGGTACTGAAGTTAAGAAAGTTGGTGATGATTTTACATTCTTTGGTTGGATTAAACTCAAAGACAATTATGTATTGATTCATCCTGCTTTACTTACTTCAATTACATCTATTATCGGGAAAGATAATCTTGATAATATCATTGAACCCAATTTTGAGTTAGATGGTAATGGTAATCCGATGAGCAATTACGATAAGCGTTTACTTAAAAAGAAGAACGCTCGTAAGTTCAAGAAGAAGACCAAAGTAGATAGTAAGTATGAAGGTATTGGTATTCTTGGGTTTAGAGATAAATTCGATGAAATTATCAAATACTTTCTTAAGAAGAAACCAGCTAAGAAAGATGAGTATGCTAAGATCATGAGATATCGTGATTGTGTATTCACTCACTCTATCCCAGTTTATACTGTACAACTACGTATCTTCAAAGAAGAAAATAAGCGTCTTACTTTTGAGAAAACAAATGCTGATTTTAATTTATTGGCATCTTTAGCTGCTAAAGTAAATCGAGACCATTTATCTGTATACCGTAATCGTAAATACCAGAATCAGGTATTATGGGATATGCAGACTAAGTTAGGTTCTCTTACTACAGAGATTACTAAGATCTTATCTGGTAAGAAAGGCACTTTCAGAACTACTATATCTGGTAGAACTTCATTTACTGAAAGATCTGTTATTGTACCTGATCCTTATCTTAGAATGGATGAAGTATCATTACCTTATTTCGGATTGTGTTTGTTATTAGAGCAGCTTATAATAAACATTATCCAATCCAGTTATAATATCACTTATGCTAATGCATATAAGATGTGGTATTATGCTACTTTGCGTAAAGATAAGAGAGTCTATGATATCATAGATAATCTTTGTAAATTGGATAAAGTACACGTTATCATTAATCGTAATCCTTCTATCTTCTATCAGTCTATTGTATGGAAGAGAGTAGTAAAGATTAATGAAGAATATGTAATGGGTGTAGATCCATATATCTTAGATGGATTATGCGCTGATTTTGATGGAGGGGCGAGTTGTTCAGTAATGAAAAGTTACTGCATCTAAATATTTAGATGAACTAATAACCTGAAGAATGGAATGATAGAGTAACGTCTTGAAACATTCTCCTTAATCTCCGACTAGCATAATTTTGTTAGAAGCTCGGTAAAGTCGGTATATTTATTATATCGGAGGTCTATAAATTATCTATGGTTAGTATGTTTTATAACTGACGAATCTACGAATTAAAAAATATTATTGATGTGGTTTAGTAGTCTCTAGTCTCCGTTGCGAAAAACCATAAAGTATTATAGGTACTTTCAAGTCAATATATTTACAGTAGAGACCTAAGGATAAATATGTATAGATAGGGTTATTGGAACAGCGAAAGGTATAGAGTCTCAATGAGATTTATAGACAAAGAAAATAAGCTATTTAATCTATACTGAAATGCGGAGATCGAACCTAAGAAGTCTTTGTAATGAAGATGGAGGAATGGTCTCTAGTGGATTTTATTTATAATCCATGGAACGCCGTATGCGGTGAAAGTCGCTTGTACGGTGTGGTCGGGGGCGAAATCTGGAGATAATATCAAATGATGACCTATCCGAAAACACGTTAAATATTAAGCTCTTATATAATAAGGACTTTGATAGAGCATGTGAAGCTACATATTCTCCTAGAAATGCATTTTGCATCTCTAGAAACGATGGTACTTTCAATAAAATGGTATCTCCAATCAAAGATACTCTTATCAATTTGAATGCATTAACTCATATGACTCATAAGAACTATTCTCCTGAGCAGATGCAAAGATTAAATGCATTCAAAGCAAAGCACAAAATAAAATAATCTGTATACCCATGAAAGGAGGTGATTCATCTATGAGCTTTCCTACAATTGATGATGAACCGGATTATGAAGATGATGATAATGAATCAAATTCTGAAGCATATATAATACCTAAAGAAGATTTGGTAGAAGAATTTCGAAATAGTATAAAAACTCTAGAGTCTATGCACAATGCTAATATATTTGAAGTAACTACATTAGCATATTATGACAAAACTACTGAGAAAGCTGTAATAGATGAGAAAGCATTAGAAGAGATATCTGTATATGAGTTGTATAATCAACTCGAAAATATTGATGATGCTGTCTATCTCGCAGGTTTAGTCGCATATAATATCGTAGAATCTAAATCTGGTAGTCTAATGAAAAAAGAAACGGAAATAAACAAAGATACTTTAAAGAAGTTTATAGAAACTCTGCGTAAAAAAGATGATAAGCAAGATGGATCTGAAGTGTAAGTATATGAAAGGAATGTTTTGTAAGTAATGGTTTCCAATGTAAATTCAACTAAATTAACTAACTCAACTAGTTGCCAAGTTCTTCGTATGGATGATTTCATTCGTAGAAAGAAAAAGTATAATGCTAAAACTAATCCTATAGTATCTCGTATGGAAGAAATGGAGCATAATAAGTACATAGATGATCTGATTAGTGATGTAGAAGAAGACTTTAAGTTAGATGATAAAGCTCTTATCAAAGGATCAGCCACTCTTTATAAAGTATATTGTTGCCAGCTTTTAAGAGAATTCGGTTACTTACCAATGAAAAAGCTTCTTGAGTTGTTTTCTAATCTTGAATATGCTATAGTAAGAAAGAATAGTGAAGAGATTTATATCGAAATATCTAAAGATTTTCTCAATCTTACTTATGAAGAAGCAGAAGAAGAGATTACTAAAGCAAGAAGATTTGTAATGGATAAAATCTATTCTATTGGTAACGAAGACAATTACTTATTCACATGGCGTATGGAGAATATGTTTGTCTTGGGATTCGAAAAAGAACTAAAAGAATTGAATAAGAAATACAATAGAGTAAAAGATTGAAAAATAATATATTTGAGAAAGAGTGGATTAAAAATGACAAAAGTTGAGTTAGTTAATGAGTATGAATTGATTTGCAATAATATTGGAAAGAAGAAACTTAGTACCTTCTTTATTAGTCTCAATTATGCTGATTATATTAAGTTAACTGAGAATGTAGTTGTTGATGTAGAAAGTTTAGGGAAGTTAGATATATTAGAATTACAGAAAGAAGTGGATTCTGCAAGAAAAGTCTTAAATATCAGTAATAATACATATTCTATTTTCAAATACTTTATTCCTGGTAATAAAGTAAATCTGAACGTCCATTAAAGGAGAAGTACAATCATGTATGTAAGAGATATTAATACTCTACCTGATCTTGGAAATGAAATCGTCTATATAGACGAGATTACTCGTAGTGAAAGATCTGGGATAGTTATGTATGTAGAGCGAGTATCAGAAAAACTTGCTTTTGTTTATGTAGCATCTCCAGATAAGAAAGAGAATGATAAATGGGAAGGATCAATTAATTATCGGGATATAATTACGTTTGATGACAAACCTATTAATATCAATGGTTGGAATAGAGATACTGTAATGGGAGAATACGGTAAATATATCGGCATTGATATTGAGAAAAGTAATAGTTGATATTGCTGAAATTTAATCAAAATTGGAGCACAGAGGCTTACTCTGTGCTCTTATTTTTTTATTTATAATCATAGGGATTACCTTAAAATTAAAAGTGTTAATTTGTAGATACGAGATTACATTGTTATAATCACATATAATAGAAAGGATGTTTGTAAATGCCAATAGTAAATAAGATTTTTGTTATTAATGGTCCCATTATGCCGAATGAATTGAATGCTAATCGTGTAATGGGTAATTATGCTAATCCTCAGATGTTGTTTATAGAGACTACTGTACAGGCAGTATTTAATCGGTTAGCTAAATATATCAATAAAGAATCCACTATCTATTATCCGTATAGTGTAGAAGTAAGAGATAGATATGGTAAAGTACAGTATAATGAGAATAAGATCGTAGTAGATGAAATCTCTACTCTTCGTATTGTAGACTCTGAATTTGATAGAACCATTCAGATATATTCTAAATATGATGATAATCTTTCTCTTACTGATGATACTGGTTTGAGATTATGGCAAGATAGTCCTACAGAAGAAGCTGAATTTAATCAGCTGAGAACTTTATTGCAAAACAAAGCTTCTCAAGAGAAAGCTAAAATGATTATCAATTATTATTAATCTATATATGGAATTGGGAGAGTGTAGCACCATGGCAGAGTTAGGATCTTATGCTTATATTATTTTGGAGAGAACGTATAATAAGCTTACTAATATAATGGTCTATGATAGAGTGTTTAAAGGAGTTGCTACTACAGAAGAAGATGTAATTAAAGATATACAGAAGATTATAGATATAGAAACTCCTGATAAGGCTTTTGTTATTGATAAACAAACGAATCCATCGGAATTGTTTGGGTTTGAATTTCCATTAGAATTCGAGAAAGAATTCTATCATGCTTATTATATCTATAAAGAAGATTTGTATCTTAATATTGGATATAATGTAGTAGAGAAGAATGATTCCATTTATATTAAGATACAAGACTTTATAAGATCACTGGATATCTATAAAGAGGGTTATAATCCCCATGAGTTATAAAATATATCCTTATAGTGAAGAATCTAAGAAATATCTCAAATTATATAATAGATCTAAGAATAATAATGTGGATAAAGAATATAAACTTCCACCAATAATAACTTTCGAGAGGAGTAAGGAATCTATGGTAGACTATATCAGAAAACGTGATGGGCAAGTAGTGAAGTTTGATAAGGATAAGATTGTAAATGCAATCATTCCTGCCATGAAAGAAGCAAACTCTATTGATTATGCTTCTGCTATTAAAATTGCTAATGATATTGCTTCTAGGGATGAAGAAATACTCGATGTAGAGACTATACAAGATTTAGTAGAAGAAGGATTGATGAAAGAGAATTATCCTTTAACTGCTAAGAGATATATTATTTATAGAGAAGAACGTACTAAGATTAGAGAAAAGAAATCTAATCTTATGAAATATATAAAAGAGAAGATTACCGCATCTAATAATCAGAATTCTAATGCTAATGTAGATGAAAGATCTTTTGGTGCTAGAAAGAATGAAGCTGCTGGTGTATTAACTGCACAGTTAGCTATAGATGAATTATTAGATCCTGATGTGAAGAAGGCTTGGGAAGAGAATTTATTGTATATTCATGACCGTACAGAGTATGCAGTGGGTATGCATAACTGTTTAAACGTCAGATTAGCAAAATTGCTCCAGGAGGGCTTTACAACCCGTAACGGCGACGTGAGACCGGCTAACTCTTTTTCGACGGCATGTCAATTAGTAGCTGTTGTATTCCAGGCGCAGTCGCAGGGAATGTTTGGCGGTGTAGGGGCTAATCACATAGATGATGATTTAGCACCATTTGTACGTATATCATTTTTGAAACATTTTAAAGATGGATTGAAATATGTAGATAGAAATAAAGATAAATCTTATGAAGAATTTCATAAGAGATATAAAAACCATATTGGTTTAGCATCTATTGGTGCTTATGATAATATATTTAAAGACTACTCTCCTCTTGCATATGAATATGCTATTGATATGCTAGAGAAAGAAGGATTACAATCTACTCAAGCGTTATATCATAATCTAAATACATTAGAGTCTAGACCTGGTAGTCAGTTACCTTTCTCTTCTATTAACTTTGGTTTGAATACTACTTTTGAGGGTAGAAAAGTTACAGAGTGGTTATTGAAAGCATCATTGGAAGGTATTGGTAAATATCATAGAATTTCTATCTTCCCGATATCTATATTCCAGTATAAGACTGATATTAATGACAGACCTGGAACTCCTAATTATGATTTATTCAAATTAGCTGTGAAATCTACAGTGCATACTATTTACCCCAATTATTGTAATGCCGATTGGGTATCTAATGAACCAGATGTGCATCCTACTTATCTTATCAGTGTACCATCTATATCTAAGAGTAGTATGGTACATATCTTAACTCAGAATAAAGAGAATACTAAACAGGAAGAATATATCTGGTATAATATAGAGCATCTTTATGAAGAATTATCTGATAAGTATGAAGTAAAATCTAAAGATGGATATGATTATATTGATCTTAGATTTGTAGATAAGAATTACTTTGTAAATGATGAGAAGAGTGTTTATAAAGAATATATGGTAGATATCTGTGATACTGTTGCTAAGATTAGTTATATTAGTGCTAGTAAAGATAAGACTAAGTTTAGTATTACTACTGATACATTTAGGCATGATTATTTAGAGGGTACTAAACCAAAGACTTATAAGTCTGAGCATTTTGATTATACCTATAACCCTGGTACCGAAATGGCTACTATGGGTAGTTGTGATGGTAGTGCTACTATAAGAGTAAAGATCGATGGTAAAGAAGATTATACCAACTTTTCTAATCTTTGGAATGATTATTCTGAAACCCATAAGATATTTACTAATGGTAAGAAAGCACAGTATATAGATACCAGAGATCTTAAGATTTATGATAGCTCTGTACATAAATTTGTTTATGTAAAGAGAATTATCAGAAATGAAGATATTGGGTTATGGTATAAGATTAAATTTATCATCTATGATAGATATGGTAAGAATAAAGGTGAAGTAAAATATGCTAACCTAGTACATCTTACTGCAGATCACCCATTACCTGTACTTAAACCTGGTAGTGGATTAAGAAGAACTTATGTAAAGAATCTCAAACCTGGTGATAAGATTCTTAGATCTGAAAATGGTAGTCATCCAGATATTAAGTATGCTACTATAGAGAGTATTGAAAGAATTGGTTATAGAGATGCATATGGTTATGATGTAGAAACTGATTCTGACCATTTTGATGTATCTGGTATTAATAGCCATAACTGCCGTACTCTTATAGGTAAAGATCGCCATGGCTGTGGTTGGGATAAATCTGGTAGAGGTAATGTTTGTCCTCATACTATGAATCTTGCTAAATTGGGTATCAAACATGGTATTTGTTTAGGAGAAAGAAAAGAGGCAGATATACAAGGTTTCTGGAAAGAGTTAGATGAGTTACTTAAACTTACTGAGAAATCTTTATTGGATAGATATAAGTTTATCTGCTCTCAGAATCCTATAGCAGCATACTTTATGTATGATAATGGTACTATAGTAGATTCTGAAAACTCTATAAAAGCTGGTAATGTAGAGCCATCTATGAGGCATAATACTCTTGCTATTGGGTTTATTGGTTTAGCCAATATGCTGTATGCAATGTTTGGTAAATACCATAATCAGGATAGAGAAGTATTGAAATTTGGTGTAGATGTGGTAAAACGCATATATGATTTTAGTAAAGAAGCATCAGAAAGAAATGACCTTAATTTTAGTTGTTATATGACACCAGCAGAAAATCTCTGCCATACTTGGATGAAGAAATTAAAAAAAGAATACGGTAATATTAAGGGAGTTACTGATCATGACTACTTAACTAACTCTTGCCATGTACCAGTATTTGAGAAGATATCTATTAAAGATAAGATTGATATAGAATCTAACTTCTCTTGGATGGGTACTGGTGGTAATATTACTTATACTGAATATGATGCTGAAGTAATGAATAACTGTGAAGCTATAGAAAATATTATTCATTATGCTATGAAAGAGAATAACCATAGGATAGCATACTTCGCTATTAACTTCCCTATAGATACATGTAATGATTGTGGATTTAAGGGAGTAATAGATGATAAGTGCCCTAAATGTGGTGCAGAATCTAGTCATATACAAAGACTTCGTAGAGTTACTGGATATTTAACTGCAGACTATAAGACTCGGTTTAATCCAGGAAAACGTAAAGAAGTTGAAGAAAGAGAAAAACATTCTAGATATAGTAATCTAGAGAAATTCTAAAAATAAACAAAAAAATACAGGCGGGATAAAACCCGCCTGTTAATTGTTTGGTTGTTACTGCCATTTGCCAGTTTCCAACCAATTGTGGAATTTACGGTTCTGCTCGGCCATTGCTTTTTTCTGAGCAGCCTGCTGCAGTTCCTGGCAGTGCTTAACATACTCTGCTATTTCTCTGTCTTCTTGGGACATCAGTTCGGATGGGCAATTATAATATCCCATCCTAGCTTTAATTTCCTCATTATAATGAGGCGGAATTAAACCGAACAGATTGTCTACACCCATGTCTTTGTACATCATGATATATTCCTCCTAATTAATAAGCCTTCATCATAAGTGAATTCGCAGTGATGGTTTTCCCAACAAGGAATTTTCTGAGCGACTCTTCGCGTTTGTCACTCATCTTTTTCCAACCCATCGTTTTAAGAATGAAATTATAGATATCCTTTTTCTGGATACTACCATTTTCCTTTTCATAGAAAACGTACAGTCTGGTCGGGGTACTAGTATAACCCCAGGTCTTATAATTTTTATAATAATAAGCCTGGGATTCAGCCTTCTCCCACTGGATGCCGATGATCTTGGCAACCTTCATACCACTTTTTACGATTTCCATATACTTCTGTGCGCTAATCTGAACTTTCATGATAATCTCTCCTTTTATATAAATAAACATTAATTGATAACTCTCATTATCACCTCTATAATATACAATCAAAAAAGAATACTTTTACATACAAAAAATATAGATGGGGAGATTATCCCCATCTATATTAATCTTTTATTTATTCAATATGACCTTCATTCCATATTATATTAGGAATAGTTGATATAGTATTACATTCATTACTATCTATACTAGCTGAGATAAATGCTATATCATTTTCCTTAGACCATAATTTTGAAAAAGATTGTTTGGGTTTAATAAACCCAATTCTTTCTAAGAACTTTTCAGCTTCTTCATTAGTTTCGCACTTTATTGGTATACATGGTTCAATATTTACTAAAGAAGAATACTCTTCTTCATCATAGTGACGTTTAAATACATTTACTATATACATTATAAATTCCATCCTTCATTACGATAGAGTTTTCCATGAGATACTTTAATTTTTAAATTAACTCCCATATTTCTAATATCATTAATCTTTTTATATGACTTTTTATAGATTTCGTTTATGAAATCTACAGCGATCTCCTCATCTTCTTTTTTATTTATTTCTATTGTAAAACATAATTCATCAATATAATCTATGTGTTCGTCATATATATCTATATCATCTTTAGGTTTTTTAACCCCTATCCTTTTAAGAAAATACTTTATCTTTACATTATCAATATCACATTTAGGATTTACTAGAGGATGCATATATTTTTCGAGATCTTCTTGAGAACCAAAAAACTCTAACGTAATATCATAACTTTTATACATAATTTATCACCATACCTATTCTTATTAGTTATTTATACCTGATACATCAATTTGTAAACCAATATCTATATCAGGAAGTTTTTTACATAACTCTCTATAAATTTCATGGATAAAATCTATAGCTACTATTCTATCTTTTTTCGTATTTATATCCACAGTAAACATTAAATCGTCTACACAATACAATGGCTCATCACAACTATCTATCTCTATATTATCTCTTGGTTTAATTTTTAGCCTCTTAAGTAGATATTCCATTTCTATATGTGATGGATCTTGTATAGGACTTATTAAAGGATATACATTTTTTCTAATACTTGATTGATCACCATAAAATTCTATAGTTACTTCATAATGCTTAACCATACCTCATCTCTTTCTATATATCAAAAATGTACAGTTTTCTGTTCATGCTCATAATCATACATCTGTATTCTCAGATTAATATAAAATTCTGGAAAGAACTTATCTACTAACTTCTTATGGAGACAATAGATAAACTCTAATGCACCAGTATCTTTTTCATTTTCTTTTACTATAAAATCTAATACTCCATTCTCAAACATGTTTACATCAAAGATTCTTAATTTAGGATTAGGAGTAATACCTAAACTATCTAATAACTTAGTGAAATCAGTATCGTATGGATTAATAAGTGGATGAATCTTTTCTTTAACAGCCTCCTTATTCTCACCAATAAACTCGATTTCTACATCATAATCATGCTCTTTGTACATATTACCATTCCTTTCTTTTATATAAGATATAAACCTTATTCATAGATATAGTATATAATAATAAAAATATTTAGTATAATGGCTGACAAAAAGGTAACCGTATAATTTATTTTATAATGGAGAGTGGTTTTATGAGTGATACGTATATATTGTAGTAGTTATTTAGATTTAATTACTTTATATATTTAGGGAGGCTTAAATAATGGATGTAAAAGTTACCAATGAATGTGAGTATGGTAAATACAATAATCTTATGTTTAACCAGACCGAACCGTTATTTTTAAAACCTGATGGGTCTCGTACACGTTATCCTATTGGGTGGAATGGTGTAGGACGTTATATTCCTGGTACTCTTAAAGTAAAATATAATGGTAATTTTGTTAATATTACAGAAGAACCCAATGGTGTATTTTATAACTTCTCTATTGCTCCTAGTGCTAGTGATTCTATAGATGATTTTGAAGTGTCTTATATTGCTAGACCCTTAGATTATGCATTCTCTAGTGGTTTGCCTGAGGGTGGATATGAAGGAGAAGAATACTTCTTATTTCCTAACTGGAATAATGCATTAAATGAAGGTGATGCATTCTGGATAGGAAAGTACCAGGCTTCTAATAATGGTTCTAATATTCCTCAATCTAAACCAGGTGTAAATTTATGGACTAATATTACAAGAGATAATGCTATTAGTGTAAGTAGAACTAAAGGTAAAAATTTTGGTATAATGAGAAATAGGCAGTGGGTTAGTATAGCATTATGGTGTGATCATCATGAGATTTATGTAAAGGGTAATATTTACGGTACTAATACCAACAATCTTGATGGTGATTATACTACATTGACCCAAGCGGGTGGAGGATATAATGCATGGAATGGATACCATGTAATAACTGGTGGTAATTTGCCTGATACTTGGAGTCATAATGGTAAATCTGGTGGTATATATAATTTAACTGGTAATACATGGGAGTTTATTGATGGTTTAGAAAATAGAGGAGGTGAAATATGGATATATGATGAAAATAATAATTATGTAGATAGTGGAGTTAGTGTAGCGGCTAGTTCTAGCAGTGGTACCCAGATAAAAGATATAAGTAATAGTAGTAAAGAAATATTAGACGAAGGTATAGCTAATATAGTCGATACCCAGGGTTATGTACCAAGTAATCTTAAGACAGATGCTATGTGGAATAATAATGGAGGACAAAATGTTCTTTTACGCGGTGGTAGTTCGTTCGATGGCCTT
>Ga0256405_10001576_pt1 | contig 60991 bp, 48 predicted proteins | sample RumenRJG_02DNA_FD_189096 | JGI IMG/M metagenome (GOLD analysis project Ga0256405, IMG submission 189096) | Bovine rumen microbial communities from Lethbridge, Alberta, Canada - RJG_02 | ecosystem: Host-associated > Mammals > Digestive system > Stomach > Rumen | place: Canada: Alberta... | reverse complement strand
GTAAGACAGCTGAGGCTGCTTTCGAGGAATCCGCTTTTGAGCATCAGATGTAATTTCATTTCTATATAAAAATAACCCTCGCTATAGGTTGGTGTCCTTTTGGAACTTGACCTGTAGCGAGGGCTTTCTTTTGATATAGCGGTTCTATGAAAAGAGAGGATGAAACTGGAGATGGGAGCTCGGTCTACATTTATAAGCCGAGGATCTCCTTCTTCTTCTCATCGAACTCCTGCTGAGAGATGGTGCCATCATCTAAGAGCTTCTTCAACTCAGCGACTTCCTGATAGGGATCGGCTGGAGTTGTCTCTGGCTCAACTGCCTGAGACTCTGGAGTCTGGGCTGCAGGATTGAAGGCTGGAGCGGCCTGATTCATAGGCTGCTGTGCCTGAGGATTGAAGCCCTGATTCATAGGCTGCTGTGCCTGAGGATAGGAGCCCTGATTCATAGGCTGACCATATGGAGCCTGAGGATTGAAGCCCTGATTCATAGGCTGACCATATGGAGCCTGAGGATTGAAGCCCTGATTCATAGGCTGACCATATGGAGCCTGAGGATTGAAGCCCTGGTTCATAGGCTGACCATATGGATTATAGCCCTGGTTATAAACTGGCTGAGCACTATATGGCATATAGGCATGCATATCACGGTTACGAAGCATATTGAAAAAGAAGTTGAAGATGAATACGCCATCCTGCTTCTGCTGGTCTGCGAAGTAGGCAGATACTGCCCATCCATTCCGGAGATTCAGCAGGATAATACCGTCATTATTAGGTGATGAGTCCCGTGTCAGGCGGACACCAGTGACATCCATGTAGGAGAAGAAATTAGGCCCAACATAGAATCCATTATCTAAAAAGCGACTCTCATCCGAAGGAGTCATTGCTGCGCGTAGTGTAACGTCCATGATTATACCTCTCTCTTATGTGGGTATTTACTAGTAGTTATACGGTTTCTATTATAAAACTTTTCTGAAGGAAATGGGGAGGAAATTGTGGCGTAGAATAGTAGGGAAATGGGAATATGGGAAATATGGGAAAGTTTTGAAATTGGAATTGACTCTATCACTTTAACGTGTTATAGTCGTGAATAGAAATCACGTTAATGTGGTAAAGCGTGAGGAAAAAGAAAAGATTATAAGATAAAGAGAAAAGAAAAAAGAACTAAGGAAAAGGGAAAAGAAGGGAACTGATTATGAAGAAAAAGATTCTCGCATTAACAATGGCGGCTTTGATGTCCGTAGGTATGCTAGCAGGATGTGGATCCTCATCAGGTGGCAATGCCAATGCAAAGTACCAGGTTGGTGTCATCCAGCTGGTACAGCATCCAGCACTGGACGCTGCAACTAAGGGATTCAAGGATGCTCTGAAGAAGGAATTGGGAAATGACGTCTCTATTGAAGTAAAGAATGCATCAGGCGATACAGCTACCTGTGCAACGATTGCCAATACTTTCGTCTCTTCTAATAAGAGCCTGATTATGGCCAATGCAACTCCTGCACTCCAGGCTGCATCCCAGGCAACTGCTGATATCCCTGTTTTAGGAACCAGTGTTACCGATTACGCCACCGCATTAGATATGAAAAACTGGACTGGTAAGACTGGAACCAATGTATCTGGTACCAGCGATCTGGCTCCACTGAATGAGCAGGCAGCTATGGTGAAGGAACTCTTCCCTGATGCGAAGAATGTAGGTATCCTCTACTGTAACTCAGAAGCCAATTCTAAGTTCCAGGCAGATAAAGTAACTGCAGAACTTGAGAAACTTGGCTATACCGTGAATGCTTTCACATTCTCTGATTCCAATGATGTCGCAAATGTCACCCAGAATGCATGTGATGCATCTGACGTGCTCTATATTCCAACAGATAATACTGCAGCATCCTGTGCTGAAAATATCAATAATGTGGCACTATCTGCCAAGAAGCCAATCATCGCAGGTGAAGAGAATATCTGTAAGGGTTGTGGTGTAGCAACCCTATCCATCGACTATTATGATCTGGGATACCAGACAGGTGTGATGGCAGCTCAGGTTCTCCGTGATGGTAAGAAACCTGGTGATATGGAAGTCCAGACTGCAACCAAGTTCACGAAGGAGTACAACGAAAGCATCGTTAAGGAATTAGGAATCACTATTCCAGATGGTTATGAAGCAATTAAGAAGGATAAGTAAGACAAGGTAATTTGGAGGAATCTTAAGATGACAGCGTTTATTAATGCCCTCCCTGGAGATGTGGCCCAGGGACTAATCTGGGGCATTTTAGCCCTGGGTGTATATATCACCTTTAAGGTGCTGAACTTTGCAGATATGACAGTGGATGGAAGCTTCGCAACAGGTGGAGCAGTAGCAGTCATGCTAATTCTAAATGGTGTCCCAGTTCCACTTGCTATGGTTGCATCCTTCGGTGTTGGTGTGTTGGCAGGATGTGTAACAGGAATCTTTCATGTGGTAATGGGTATCCCAGATATCCTCTCTGGAATCCTGACCCAATTTATCCTCTACTCCATTAACCTGCACATTATGGGAGCTCCGAATAAGGCGGTGTCTGTTGCCAATTACCCACTGGTCATCTCTCTAAGATATATCAATAAGGCGATTTTGACTGGGCTAATCTTCGTGGCAATTGTCATTGTGCTCCTCTACATCTACTTTGGTACAGAGCAGGGATCTGCCCTTCGAGCAACAGGCAATAATCCCCATATGAGCCGTGCCCAAGGTATTAATATCGGCGGCATGAAGCTATTGGGACTTGCATTTTCCAATGGTCTGGTGGCTCTGGCCGGATCTCTTCTGGCACAGTACCAGGGCTATGCAGATGTCAATATGGGCCGTGGTGCCATTGTCATCGGTTTAGCTGCTGTTATCATCGGTGAGGTCATTGGTGGTGCAATCTTTGGCAAGCGTATGAACTTCATGCTCCGTATGACCTTCGTTATTGTGGGAGCAATTCTATACTACATTGTCATCGGAATGGTTCTGGCTATGCAGTTCTCCACCGATGATTTGAAACTATTCACTGCTGTTGTTGTAGCAATCTTCATGGGTGTTCCATATGTGAAGGACCGTCTGCAGCATGGCTATCATAGAGCTGGAAAGAGAGGGTAAGAGACATGTTAGAATTACGTGATGTACAAAAGACCTTCAATCCAGGAACGATCAATGAGAAGCATGCACTGAATGGAGTCACCATTCATATTGAGGATGGAGACTTTGTTACCATGATTGGTGGTAATGGTGCAGGTAAGTCAACTCTAATGAATGCAGTGGCAGGTGTCTGGCCAATCGATACAGGCTCTATCAAAATTGATGGGGTGGAAGTGTCTGGTCTCCCTGAGTATAAGAGAGCCCGCTTCCTAGGAAGAGTATTCCAGGATCCGATGACAGGTACTGCAGCAGATATGGAGATTGTTGAGAATCTGGCTCTGGCTAAGCGCCGTGGTAGCTTCCACTCTTTTCTGAAGTGGGGTGTTACCAAGAAGGAAACGGAAGAGTATAAGAGCCTCCTGAAGGAACTAGACCTAGGACTTGAGGATCGTATGACTGCTAAGGTTGGTCTATTATCTGGTGGACAGAGACAGGCTCTGACTCTTCTCATGGCAACTCTTCAGAAGCCCAAGGTTCTGCTCTTAGATGAGCACACAGCAGCCTTAGATCCTAAGACTGCAGAGAAGGTCTTGACAGCCACAGACCGTGTGGTTTCTGAGAATCATCTCACTACACTGATGGTAACTCACAATATGCGTGATGCCATCGCTCACGGCAACCGTCTCATTATGATGAATGAGGGTCGTGTGATCTTAGACATTCGAGGTGAGGAGAAGCAGAAGCTCACCATCGAGGACCTACTCCATAAGTTCGAGGAGGTCTCCGGACAGGAATTCGCATCCGATAAGGCAATCCTGTCATAGCCGATAGGAAATATAAACCGCCCGTAGGATTGGTTTTCTTGAATGCAGAATGGGGGATAGCGTAATGTGCGCTAGCCCCTTTTTCTATGAAAATGGGGAATAGATAGAGCCATATTCTTTTGATTTTTCATTATCGACAATCTTACTAATAAAAACTAATAATCTATGATATAATAAATCGGTTTAACTCAGTCGGAGTACAAGCTCCGACTGCGTTAAACGCTCCGCGAGGATGCGCACGGATTCGGACGGGAATTTGTCTGCTGAAGCAGACCCGAATCCGGCGCGCAAGACTCGCAAGCGAGTCTTGACTTAACGACAACTGTATGTCCTAGACATACAAATAAGGAGAAGTACTTATGATGAAAAAATTCAAAGCAGGACTTGCTCTCCTCCTGGCAACTGGTGCGGTATTCATGACCGGATGCACCCAGGGGAGAGAGCGGTTTATGTTTGGTACCGGAGGTACCGCAGGAACCTACTATTCCTACGGCGGCGTTCTGGCACAGTACATGAAAAATTATGCAGGCATCAAAGTCACCGCTGTATCTACAGGTGCATCTAAGGTGAATCTGCAGAGTATCCAGGATGGTGACTTCCAGCTGGGATTCACCCAGTCCGACGTAATGACCTATGCCTGGGAGGGCACTCGTTCCTTCGAGACAGACGGCGGTACCCAGGACTTTCGTGTCCTTGGAAGCCTGTATCCTGAGACGGTTCAGCTGATGACAATGAATGATGACATCCAGTCTGTTGACGATCTGAAGGGAAAGAGAGTCTCCATCGGAGAGGGCGGATCTGGTGTATATTTCAACGCTATGGATGTGCTGAATGCAGCAGGTATCACCATGGATGATATCAAGCCTCAGTACCAGTCCTTCGAGGACAGTAAAGAGGCGCTGAAGGATGGTAAGATTGATGCGGCATTCATCGTAGCAGCCGCTCCAACGACAGCTATTACAGAGCTTGCAACCACCAACGGTATGCACTTAATCAATATCGACGGGGAATTGTGTGAGAATCTCTTAGAGCAGTGCCCATACTATCAGGTGCAGGAGATTCCTGCCAACACCTATCCGAAGCAGAAGGAAGTAGTGAGAACCGTTGCTGTAAAGGCGACTCTGGTAGTATCTAAGGGTGTATCTGAAGAGGATGTGTATAAGCTGACTGCTGCAATCTTCGATCACAAGGATGCTATTAAGAAGGAGAATGCTCAGGGTGAGAAACTGTCTCTTGAGACAGCCACCAGCGTAACAACAGCTCCTTACCATAGTGGTGCAGCGAAGTACTATAAGGAACATGGAATTGAAGTGAAGACCGATAAGGACTTCGATCTGAAGAGAGGAGACTGATCATGTCTGAAATGAACACAGTGAAGGCAGTAGACCAGTCTACTGTAGATCAGGTCATGAAGAAGTATGACCGTGAGTCTAATACCCGTGTATGGACAGGAAAGCCGAAGATCGTCATCGATGTGATCTTAGCAGCCTTCTCCATCTGGTGTATCTATGTAACTCTATTTGCAACATTCCTAGAGGAGATCCGACTGAGCTCCTTCTTAGGACTGATTATCCTCATGGGATTCTTAATCTACCCTGCCAAGAAGGGAAGCCAGAGGGCCAATCATATCCCCTGGTATGACTGCCTCTTCATGGGCGCTGGATTATTTTCTTACTTTTACTTTGTATTTCATGCCCAGGCTATTATCAACCAGGGAACTCGCTTCCAGTGGTACCAGATTATCATCGGTATCATCGGTGTGGCAGCTCTGATTGAAGTTACCCGTCGATGCGTGGGATTACCAATTCTGATTGTGGCTGGATTCTTTCTGATCTACGCGCTGTCCTATGGACTGACCAATCCGGAATTTTTCGGTCGTGTGAAGTATCTGGTGCGTAACCTCTTCTATACCAAGGAGGGCATCTTCTCCACACCAGTAAGTGTCTGCTCGAAGTACATCGTCGTATTTATTATCTTCGGTGCTTTCTTAGAGAGAACAGGTATCTCGAATTTCTTCATCCAGCTGGCGAATGCAGTTGCTGGTCGATTCGCAGGTGGCCCGGCAAAGGTTGCGGTTATCTCATCTGCACTTTGCGGAATGGTATCTGGTTCCTCTGTTGGTAATACAGTTACCACTGGTTCTGTAACAATCCCAATGATGAAGAAGACTGGTTATAAGCCTGAATTCGCAGGCGCTGTGGAGGCGGCATCCTCCACAGGCGGACAGATTATGCCTCCAATTATGGGTGCCGCAGCATTCCTGATGGCTGATTTCGTTGGACTGCCATATGGTAATATCATCGGCCGTGCGATTCTGCCAGCGATCCTTTACTTCCTCGGTATCTTTATCTCTGTTCACTTAGAGGCTAAGAAACTGAAGCTAACAGGAATCCCGAAGGAAGAGCTGCCGAAGTTCTCTCAGCTGGTGAAGAAGATCTATCTCCTACTTCCACTGGTAATGCTGGTAATCTGGGTTTCTGCCAATATGATGACCATGCAGAGAGCAGCAACCTTCGCAATTCTCTTATCCATCCTGGTATCTCTCTTCGATAAGGAGAATCGCATCACACCGAAGAAGATCTTCGAGGCACTGGTGGCTGGTGGTAAGTCAACCATCACAGTTGGCGCTGCCTGTGGTGTAGCTGGTATCATCTCTGGCTCCATCACCATGACAGGACTGGCCAATGAATTGATCAATGCCATCGTGGGAGTAGCTGGAAGTCATCTGATTATTGCACTGCTTCTGACCATGCTTTGCTGTATCGTTCTGGGTATGGGTGTTCCTACTACCGCAAACTACTGCATCATGGCTGCAACCACAGCTCCAATCCTGATTCGTATGGGTGTTCCAACACTGGCTGCCCATTTCTTCGTATTCTACTTTGGAATCGTTGCAGATATTACACCTCCAGTAGCTCTGGCTGCTTATGCTGGTTCTGCAATTGCGAAGTCCAATCCGATGAAGACTGCCTTCAATGCGTCTAAGCTTGCGATTGCAGTATTCATTGTGCCATATATGTTCTGCTATAATCCGGCTATGCTCTTAATCGGAGCGACACCACTTATGATGGTACAGATTGTAGTTACTTCTGTACTAGGAATCTTCGGATTATCTGCAGCTCTTGAGGGCTACTGCTTCACCAATATGAATCCTCTGATTCGTATTGCAATTGGTTTCGCAGGACTACTTCTCATTCATCCAGGTCTGCTTACAGACCTTGTTGGTGTCACAATTGAGGTGGTATGCCTGGTAGTATTGAAGCTGATGGCGAAGAAGGCTGTCTAAGCATAGTGGATAAGTGGTCTATATTTTACCTGGCAGGTGGAAATATAGACCGATCGGTAAGTTTCCGTTGAATCGAAAGGATACAGTATGAGTGATTTGAAATACCCAGTAATCTCTATTTCCAGAGAATACGCAGCTTATGGTAGAACCATTGCAAGAGCACTTGCACTTGAGCTTGGGATTCCATTTTTTGATAAGGACTTCGTAAAAGAGACCGCAAAGAAGAGCGGTTATACTGAGGAAGAAGTACAGGCAGAGGGCGAGACCATCAGCCAGGGAAGTAAGATTCTAAATTCCATCCTCAATAATGCCATGAGCTATACCTCATCCCACGATGAGATCTTCAAGGCTGAGGCTGAGGTAATCCTCGAATTGGCCCAGCGCCCATGCATCATTGTAGGCCGTTGCTCTGAGGCAATCTTACGTACAGCAGAGATTCCATCCCTGAATGTCTTCTTACATGCATCTATAGAGGACCGCATCATGCATGCAGCTGAATTGCCTGAGAACAAGGGACGTGATGTAAAGCATGAGATTGCGAAGTGGGACAAGCAGCGTGCTAACTTCTTCAAGAATTATACGGGTCAGGAATTTGGTGATTACCATAACTATGATCTGGTGCTTGATGTAGGTCGTCTCGGCGTAGATAAGTGTGTCGAGATCATTCTCGAGGCTGAGAAATTAGGGGAATAAGCTCGAATCCGACCAGAAAATGAGCAGGTGTATATTTTCATGTGAATGATTCCCCCCGGAGAATCATTGGAGCCAAGAGAAATTTACTTACGAAAAAAACGGAGTTTATTCTTCCCATTTGAACGAAAAAATGGAGCACCGGAGAAATGAGATTCTATAAGGTATACGGATTCTGCTTAGAATCTGATATGATGGAGAGAGATTGTAGCTAGATTTCATGATCTGACCATGGATCTATAGAAAATAGGGAAATTATATGGCTAAGAATAAAGCATACGTTGTATTTCGAGGAATCACACCAGGCATCTATACAGACTGGGCCACGACCAGCACTATGGTCCAGGGCCAGAAGGGGGCTGTCTATAAGGGCTATGCCACCATGGCTGAGGCAGAGAGTGCATGGGAACAATGTAAGGCGACCGGATGGATGCCTTATGGCAGCAGTAGTAATGCAGCAGATGGAACAACTGTGGATAAATCGACTTCTACAAGGACTTCTGGTGGAAAAACAACTGCTTCTGCTAAGAAAAAGAGTGGCTCCCAAAGTAGTGCATGGTCTAACTTTGACAAAAATGCAATTCCTGAAGAATTCTATGAGATCCATACCGATGGAGGTGCTCTCCATAATCCTGGACCTGGCGGCTATGGATTCGTGATTCTAGACCGGGATATGAATATCCTGACCGAGGCGTATGGAGCTAAGGCCGATCAGACCAATAATACCATGGAGACCACAGCCATCCTTATGGCCATGAAGGAGACTCCAGAGGGATGCACCATTGACTTCAGAGCGGATAGCAACTATGTCTACCAGGGGATGCAGTCCTGGTGGGCGAACTGGGATGCGAAGAATCTCTGGTCCGAGAAGAAGAATACGGATCTCATCCGTCCTCTGTGGGATATGGTGAAAAAGAGACGGATGGTATATGGCCCGAAGGATCATGCCCATCAGTCCAAGCTAGCAGATGGAAAGTACGCTTTCCCTTATAATAAGATCTGCGATAAGCTGTCCAACTATGGAGAAGAGGATGCGGCAGCAGGCCGTGAGGGTCTCTTCTATCTCATCAAGGATGGTAAGGTGGTAGATGACCGTGCAATTCTAGTGGCTGATCTGGACGAATCCTACCATGGTGTCACGGTGAATCCAGATGGTGAGCGGATTGTCATCGACTAGGGTGAATAGAATCATATGGAATGCCTGGCAAAAATAGATTTGCCAGGCATTTTTTACTGCTTACTATCTTTTGACACCGCAGTGATCTCTGTCAGAGTGCCATAGGTATGTCGATAGTTTTTGATATCTGCCTTCATCTTCTTCCAAGCATCCGGATGCTTGACATAGTACTTAGGGCAGTCCTTACCTGTGACGTCATGGTGGCGGATGACTGCGTCGTCGCTAAGATTATATTTACCTAACAGGTAGGAGGTGAGCTTCACGCAGGAGTCATAGGTTGCTTGATTAAAGGCGCCCTTCTTATCTGGAACGCAACACTCGATGGAGATGGTATCACCATTTCGATTGTTGGCAGCGTAGGCAATCTCATTGGTTGGAATACACTGGACAATCTCTCCATCCATACCTACCACAAAGTGAGCGCTGGCTGATGTGATATGGGTATCCTTCAGGCTCTCAAAATAGCTCCGGTTCTGGGCGGCAGTGGTTCCAGGATTCGCGGTCCAATGGATGACGATATCACGGACTGGCTCTGTACGCTTGATGCCAGGGCGAGAATACTTATTGATAGTAAGGAGATCGACTTTGATCTCAGGCTTCTCTGTCATGAGGCTAGTCTCTGGGTGATGCTCTAAGGCAGAAAGAGGCGTGTTCTTCCCTTTTGGAAAACCTATGAGAAAGAAGATTGCAACTAATACGAAGACCAGACACATGGCAAGGATCGTCAGTCTCTTTTGTCTTCTTTTCTTTTGCTTTCTCCGCCAACTTCTGGTCTGGCTATGACCCCTTCTGCTCTGACTTTTGCAGCCTGTTCTACTACTTCGATTCGAAGAAGATGAGGCTGAGTGATTCCCAGTTGAACGCATTGGTGTATATTTAATAGTAGATGATTTTGAATCCATAGATAGTACCCTGTAAAACTCCCCGATTACTTACTCCCATAGTATTGTATCAAATATCATGGGAAAACAGGATAGGGCAACAGGAGAATTAGGGAAAATTTGTAAAGTATAATAACATTTTAACTGGGACATTAATGACATATTTAGTGTGGGATAATGTGTTTAGCAGTAAATGGTGAATCCAGAAAGGGGGATATATGAAAATTATGCATCTATCGGACCTCCACATCGGCCTTCGACTGAAGGACCATGATCTAAGGGAGGATCAGGAATATATATTAAACGAGATTGCAGACATGGCAGCAGAGGAGGCACCGGATGCCATCGTGATTGCGGGGGATATCTATGATAAGGCAGTGCCATCTGCAGAGGCAGTGGAACTATTCGATGGATTTCTGTCCAGACTCCACAGGGAGCTGCCTGAGACAGAGATCATGTCCATCTCTGGTAATCATGACAGCGCACCACGTGTAGATATGTACCGTGGTATTCTTAGTCGTCAGCATATACATATGATTGGCCAGCCTCCAATGCATGAGGGAGATCAGATCTATCAGGTGACCCTGGAGGATGCCCATGGTCCTGTGCATTTCTATCTCCTTCCCTTTGTGAAGCCTGCCATGATTAAGGAGATTACTGGCCCTGGTGAGGATGGGAATAATATGTCCTATGATGACGCCCTTCGCACGCTGTTGTCTAAGGAGACCATTGATGGCAGTGAGCGTAATGTCTTAGTTAGCCATCAGTTCTACTTCCCTGCAGGTGGGGATCTGGAGGGATTCACTAAGAATCGTGCTAAGTCCGAGCGTATTACCGTTGGTAATGTAGACCTGGTTTGTTCGGATGTGCTTCGTCCATTCGATTACGCAGCATTAGGTCACATCCATAAAGCATGGCACATGAATGAAGGGCACGCCTACTATTGTGGAACTCCCCTTGCATGTTCCTTCAGCGAAGCGGGACAGGAGAAGCATGTGCTTATGATTGACCTAGAAGAGAAGGGGCAGATGGAGGTCAGAGAGCTTCCATTGCATCCTCTCCATCAGGTTCGAGTAATAGAGGGAAGCGCTAAGGAACTATTAAGCCAGAGGTCTATGGACTATGTATCCATACGTCTTACCGATTTAGAGGGGATGAATCTCTTAGAGATTAGAGATCGCTTAGATGCAGCCTTTCCGAATCTCTTAGAATTCCGCCGCGTGAATACTACTGCAGTAGGACAGAACGAGATTACCATTGATAACGAAGAGATGGATCCGGCGGAACTATGCAGGAAGTTTCTAATGGGAACAGAAGGGAATGCATTGGATCCTAAGCTAGAGGAACTATTGTTAGATGTCATCCGTGAGGTACAGGAGGAGGCAAGATGAGACCAGAAAAGCTAATTATGCAGGCATTTGGTTCCTATGGTTCTCGCACGGAGATTGACTTTCGGAGACCTCGGACCAATTTATTCCTAATCACAGGAGATACTGGTGCAGGTAAGACCACTATCTTTGATGCCATTAGCTTTGCCCTCTATGGAGAGGGTTCCACTGGAGACTTTCATAAGACAGGACAGTCTCTGCAAAGTAACTATGCGGATTTATCCGTAGAACCATATGTGGAGTTCACCTTCTCTAATCTGGAGAATGGGGAGAAGGCATACTACACCGTTCGCCGTAGCCCAAAGCATTCTGTACCTAAGGTACGTGGAGAGGGGACGAAGGATGTATCAGAGACAGTCACTCTGACCATGAATGATGGAAAGAATTATCCAACCAAGGAGATCGATGGGAAGTTACAGGAACTGGTGGGACTTACCAGGGCCCAGTTCATGCAGGTCGCCATGATTGCCCAGGGAGAATTCCGTAAGCTATTAACTGCTCCCTCTAAGGATCGTAAGGAGATCTTTCGTAAGCTTTTTCATACAGACCTCTATGAAGAGATCAATAATCGACTGAAGGCTCGACATGATGCCATGAATCAACAGTTTCAAAAACTCTTGACAGAGTGTCAGACAGAGGCTGCCAGAATTACGATTCCAGAGGATGCAGATGCGGCAGAGTCCCTAAGTACTCTGCAGAAAAGTATTTGCTCTGCCAAGGAACTATCTATCTCAGATCTAGAGGCACTCCAGGAGAATCTAATTTCTTTGAATCAATCCACTGAGGAAAAGTGGAAGGATATGACCAAGGAAACAGGAGAACTCCTTACCATTCGTGATCAGAAGAATGCCAGCCTAACGGAGGCTAGGACCCTGCAGGCTTCCTTCGCCCAGCTTCGTGAGGCGGAGGAGACCTTATTAAAGTGCACGGAACTGAAGCAGGAGATGGATGCACTAGAGAAACTCACGAAGGAGATTCAGGCTGCCTATGAGATTAAGGAAGTAAACCAGCGCTACTTAGATGCTGTAAGAGAGACCAGGCTTACTACAGAGAGAGGGAAGGCAGAGGAGGATAAGCTTCCAGGACTGATTACTGTCTATGAGGAGTCTAAGTCTAAGAGCCAGAAGTCCAACCAGGATTATCTGGAACAAAAGGATTCCTATGCCAAGTTAGAAGAGACCACGAATCAGGCCCTGCTGATCTTTGCATCCATTCATGAGATGCAGGGGCAGGTAGCCAAAAAGAAGCAAGTGGCGGATGGTTTAGAGGCTAAACGGAAGGATATTCAGAAGTATGGTGAGACCTTAAGAATTCAGGAGAAAAACTATCGTCAGGAGTCCTTAACCCTGCAGGATGCATCCAGCCAGGAAGCCCATGCAAAGCAACTGGTGGAGTCCTACCGTAGCCTCTTACAGAAAGCAGAAGAGGCGAAGGCAGACTTTATTAAGATGCAAGAAGCCAGAAGTCTTTCAGAGTCTGCACAGGCCAATTACAAGCTGGCAGCGGAGGCCTATAAGGAACAGACGATGAAGGCCATGGATCTACGTAATCGCTATCTAGGAGCCCAGGCAGGCATATTAGCTAAGGATCTAGAAGAAGGTAAACCTTGCCCTGTGTGTGGTTCCATCCATCATCCAACACCTCATCAGTTGACTGAGGAAGAGCAGGAACTCACTCAGGAAATGGTTGATGAGGCAGACCGTAAGGCAAGTGCTTTTGCTATTAAGCAAAGCGATGCGGCAGCAGATGCCAAGGGAAAACAGGCAAGCTACCAAGCCATGGACGCTAACCTGAAAAAGGAGATCCAGGAACTGCAAGAGGAAATTCAAAAGCTACGTCCAGACTCTGCAGATATCCTGCAGGGTGAGGAAGACTTAGAGCCATTCCAGGCAGTCCTACAGACCTGGATGAATCTCTCTGTACAGGAGTACCAGGCGAAGAGTAAGGATGCTTGTCGCTATAAGGAACTGCAATTGGGTATAGAGCAGGTTGCCCAGAAAACAGAAGAACAAGCGAGACAGTTGACCCAGGCTCAAGAATCCTGGAATAGGGCCCAGACAGAGTACACCCAGATGAAGGCATCCCTGGATGAAAAGATGAAGCAAGTAGCTGGATTAAATGAAGAAGAGATTCGAGCTGATATTGTAAAGGCAAAGTCTGCCCTCCTTGAATTAGAGAATCGTATGAAGTCTGACCGGGAGAGCCTGGATATAGCCTCCCGGAATAAGAATGCCTGTGAGGCCAAGGAGAAGGAGTACAAGAAGCAGATTCCTGAGCGTAAGAAGGAAGAAGAGACACGCCTAACGGAGTATCAGAATACCTGTAAGGAGAAGAAACTAACTGAGGAACAGTGGATGTCTCTTGTAGAGAATTATGAGAGAGATCAAGTGGAAGGCTATCGCGAACAGATCCAGGACTTCCAGACCAAGCTTGCTCGGGCGCAAAGTGCTAAGAAAGTCGCCCTCTCTGCAATCGGAGAGAGGAAGGAACCGAACCTTACAGAGCTAGAGGAGGCAGCAACTTCTGCTAGCAACATTTATGAAGCGCGTATGCAGGAGACAGAAAAATTAGCCCAGTACCTGAAGGAGAATCAGAAGACTGAGAAGAACCTGCAGAAGATCCGTAAGGACCAGGGAGCAGCAATGGAGGAGGCTTCTGTACTTGATACTCTCTATAAGCAGGTGTCTGGTAAGACATCTGGAGCACGTATGGATCTAGAGACCTATGTACAGCGCTACTATCTGAAGAGAGTGCTAGAGGCTGCTAATATTCGATTCCAAGAGATGACAGAGGGTGAATTCACTCTGAAGATGTATGATATCGAGAAGGCAGGAGAAGGTAGAAATCACGGACTCGATTTAAAAGCCCTGTCTGCATCCACTGGTAAGGAGCAGGATGTGGCCATGCTGTCTGGCGGTGAGTCCTTCCTTGCAGCCTTGTCTCTGGCCCTTGGGCTATCGGATCAGGTACAGTCCAATAATATAGATATGATGTTTATCGATGAAGGATTTGGTACCTTGGATGAAGAAATGAGGGCCCAGGCAGTTCGTGTACTTATGTCTATGGCTGGAGGTAATAAGCTGGTTGGTTTTATCTCTCATGTCGAGGAACTGCAGCATGAGATTGATGATCAGTTGATTGTTGAGAAGAATCGTAACAATCATCGGGGAAGTACTGTCCGCTGGAGCATGGATTAATTGCGGAGAGAAAAATCGGATTGTCATAAAATAGACAGGCTTGTTAAAAATGTGACAAAGAAGAAAATGTGTCACATCATATTCTCATTTTATTCATTACAATGAAGATAGATTCAGTTCTACAGAAGATTGGTGACTAGATAAAAAACTTTGTGTAAGTCCCAATCTCTAAAAGGAAATGAAGGCTGTTTAAAAATGTATTTGGGAAGATGAGAGGAGTCGAAAATGGTAAACAGAATTTCATTAAACGGAACAAGTTATCACGGTGCAGGTGCAATCAATGAGATTGTAAATGAAGTAAAGAACAATGGCTTTAAGAAGGCATTTGTTGCTTCTGATCCAGACCTGGTTAAGTTTGGCGTAACAGCTAAGGTTACAGATCTCTTAGATAAGGCGGGGATTCCATTTACACTGTATTCTGATATTAAGCCAAATCCAACCATTGAAAATGTTCAGAATGGTGTGAAGGCTTTCAAGGAGTCTGGAGCAGATCACATTATTGCAATTGGTGGTGGATCCTCTATGGATACTTCTAAGGCAATTGGTATTATTATTACCAACCCTGAATTTGAAGATGTACGTTCTCTTGAAGGAGTTGCACCAACGAAGAACCCATGTGTTCCAATCATTGCTGTTCCTACAACTGCTGGTACTGCAGCTGAGGTTACCATTAACTATGTAATCACAGACGTCGAGAAGGAGAGAAAGTTCGTATGTGTTGATACACACGATATGCCAATCGTAGCTGTTGTTGATCCTGAGATGATGTCTTCTATGCCTAAGGGACTGACTGCATGCACTGGTATGGATGCTTTGACCCATGCTATTGAGGGATATACCACCAAGGCTGCTTGGGAGATGACAGATATGTTCCACTTAGAGGCAATTAAGCTGATCTCTAAGCATCTTCGTTCTGCTGTAAATAATGAGAAGGAAGGTCGTGAGGGAATGGCACTTGGCCAGTATATCGCTGGTATGGGATTCTCTAATGTAGGTCTTGGAATTGACCACTCTATGGCTCACTGCCTGTCTGCACACTATGATTATCCTCATGGTATGGCATGTGCAATGCTCCTTCCAATCTCTATGGAATTCAACAGAGATTACACAGGAGAGAAGTATCGTGAGATTGCTCGTGCAATGGGTGTTGAGGGTGTAGATACGATGTCTCAGGAAGAGTATCGTGATGCAGCTATCAACGCAGTTAAGAAACTGTCTGAGGATGTAGGAATCCCTACTGTTGCAGACAGAATCAAGGAAGAGGACTTAACTCAGTTAGCTAAAGATGCATTAGCAGATGCATGCTATCCAGGTAACCCTCGTGAAGCTAGTCTGGATCAGGTCATTGCAATGTATCGTGAATTGATGTAATTCTTATTTAACTCAGTCGGAGAAATCCCCACCTCTAAGCGTTAGCGTAGGTGGGGGTTATGACAACATTACTAGGTCGTGGGGAAATTTGGACATGCCTAGTGATAATACAGTCAGATCTTTAGAATATTGAGATTCATTATGAGGGAGTTGCTTTTAAGCGACTCCCTCATTTACTATGATATAATAAGTTTAGAAAACAAAGAAAAGTAAAGAAATGAAAATAGAAATGGCACAGTGTTAGAATCAAGAATAAGAGTGGAATTAGAAATAGTAGATAAAACATATAGGGATCAATAATCGTATTGGGATTAACAATCGTATTGAGATCAATAATCGTATTGAGATTAATAATCGTATCGGGACGGGAATGGTTATGGATGTGAACCTTAAGCAAAAGTATGCTCTATGTGAAGCAGCAAAAAAATGTCTAGAGAATACCTCAGTGGAGAAGCTTACAGTGAAGCAAATCACTGAGGCAGCAGGTGTGTCGAGACAGACCTTTTATCGAATGTTCCTAGATAAGTATGACCTAATTAACTGGTACTTCGATATCCTAATGAGTAAGTCCTTTGATCGCATGGGTGAGGGTAAAACTGTTGAAGAGGGATTAACTCTTAAGTTTTGCTATCTCAAAGAAGAGCGGGTCTTTTTTAATGCTGCCTTTCAATCGGATGCCCAGAATAATCTGCAGGATCATGACTTTGAGATGATTTATGCCTTCTATTCCAATTGGATGGAGAAGAAGAGTGGAACAGGTCCAGTAGATGAAACAGCTCTTCTCTTAGAGATGTACTGCAGAGCCTCGATTTACATGACAGTGAATTGGGTGATTGGTGGGATGAAGGATTCGCCTGAATGGCTGGCGAAGCTTCTTGTTCATGCCCTTCCCAGTAGATTGGAAGAGACCTTTCGTAAATTGAATCTCTTGGGCTAGAGGATAGGAGCGAGTCTTGACTCTGTTTCCAATTTATTTCCAATCCATATCAAAATCCAATTCAAAACCATTATATATACCAAGACCACTGAGGCTTGTTTATGACAAGTGTCTCAGTGGTCCTTGTATTTATAAGTAAGTGCCTTCACAGGTGATAGCGAATCACTTAGATCTCCTTCTTGGCAAGCATCTCTTTGATGTGCTCTACCATAACAGTAGATGCAGGAGACAGGAAGTCATCATTTAGTGACATGATACCAAGGGTTCTGTGCTGCTCTGGATTCAGAGGATAGATATCTACCTTACGCACGATATTCTTAATGATAAGCTCTGGCATAATAGAGATACCAGCACCACACTCAACCATTGCCAGTGCCGACTGGTCGTCGAGGATGTGACAGTTTGCTCGGATATCAAGCTTATAGTTCGTGAGGTAATTAATGACATCTATGTCACAGCTATCCTGTTGGATGACGAAAGGCTGATTCTTTAAGTCCTCAGGAGTAATGGTCTTCGTACCCTTCGGGAAGTATCCCATTGGAGTGACACAAACCAGTGGATCCTTACAGAGAGGGATGAATGGGAGACCATCGTCTACCGCATCACTGGCAATTCCGATATCGATCACGCCGTTTCGAACCCAGGTAACTACGTCTGTATAGGAGCCCTGGTATACTTCTAAGTCGATCTGAGGATGTTTCTCGGAGAAGGACTCAATGATAGCTGGCATCCATGCGATGCAGACAGAATTGACACAGCCGATTTTTACGGTACCAGTCTGTAGACCCTTCATCTCAGAAACTGTCTGCAAGAGACTGTTATTAGCCTGCACGATCTTCTGCAGATAAGGACTGATTTGCTCTCCGGCACTTGTCAGCTGCACACCATTCTTATTTCGTATAAATAATGGGAAGCCAACTTCCTCTTCCATAGATGAGATGGAGTGGCTGACAGCAGATGGTGTCAGATGCAGTAGTTGCGCTGCCTTGGCAAAGGAACCCTGCTCAATAATGGTTTGAAAGATTTCATAAGATAATAAGGTCACTATTTTTCTCCTGTGAAGAATAAATTAAAGGTACATTATAAGTGAAGATTTATTCACTTATTAGAAATACCTGATGATGAATGGAACAGCATTGACGAAATTTCATCTTATAAATGAAATTCTTGAACTTTACTCTCGACAGTCATGATAGTACAATACCCTTAGACAGTCAAATGTTGAGTAATCTTTTTTCTTTTTCCGGCAGCCGCGAGGCTGCCTTTTCCTGTTTTATGGACTAATATATAGATACTATTTTAACACTTTAACGTAAAAAAGAAATAGTATTTTTGTTTTTATTTCAACTCATTCGTGTTTTTTTCACCAGATAGGGTAGATATCATGAAGAGAAAAGCGATTTCGTTTTATTCAAAATTCCATTGCATCGGCTCTAAGTGCCCCAGCAATTGCTGCCAGAATTGGGTCATTCGCATCGATGATGAGACTCATAAGCACATGATGAGAGAGGCTTTTCCTAAGAATCTGAAGTATCGTATCTTCACTGTGAATGAGGCAGGTGGCTTTCATCACATTCGAACCATTGCCGGGAAGTGTCCCTATCTACGAGCTGGTTTATGTTCTTTCCAGTGGAATCATCGCATGGATCTCATGCCACAGATCTGCCAGGTTTATCCGAGACGGGTGGTCTCCTATGGCAGCGAAGCGGAGATCAGCCTAGAACTTTCCTGTATTCATGCAGCAGAATTATTTCTAGAGACGGAGGGACGTCTGACATACGAAGAGGTAGAGGACGATACTATCATCATGTGGGAGCAGGGCAATCAGGATCCTTCGTTTTTGACCTTCTTACAGGAGTCTCGTGAGAGGATGCTAGACTATTTGTGGGAGGATTCTCATGGCAGTCTCGTGGAGCGGCAGGAGGCACTGTACGACTATGTGCTGTCAATCCATCGTTTCATCGTCCGGGATCAGATTAAGAATGCAGCACAGGTCAAATGTAAACCAAGGGATAAAGGTGCAGGAGAGACCTTCTTTTACCCCATATCGTTTTTGAATCAAATTCTCCTGCAGGATGTATCCTTTGCAGAATCATCAAAAAAGAATCCGACCCTTCATCACTTAATTGATCTCTATATAAAGCATGCTGGAAAACTGTATGAAGATGAGGCGGAGGAAGTATTTAAGATTTGGTACCAGGAGATGATTACTGCTTATCCCAAGCTAGAGGATACCTATCTCAAGTATTTTTCATATGTGCTGCAGCAGATCTATACAGAGTCCTACGAGGATTATCATGTGCTGCGTAAGATGTTAGAGGCACTTTGGTTTGTGGATGTATGGAAGCTTCTAGATACCGTTTCCTACCAAGTGGAAGGAAAAGTGCAGAATAAGACAAAGGAGTTAGATCCGGGAAATCAATCAGATTCCCTAGTAGATGAAGAATTGTCTGATAGTTATTCTACGAACTGGGCAGATACCTCAGAAGAGGCGAAACGCTTAGCCGCAGTGGAGCGTGGATTCCGTCACCGCTTGCGGTTGCATGATATATTCTTAGAGAGAGCGAGACAGGAAATCCTCTCCTGAGGACTATGTGGTATTACCACGAAAAATCCACAGAAATGAATCACAAAATTATTCCTCGTAATTGCTTCTTTGTGGTGCTTTTGCTGAAAATCTTCATCTGTACATGAAAATTCTTACAATATTCTGAAAACGATGTTATAATCAATACAGAATGTGTTGAATTTTTAGTAAGGAAGTGTTATTGTGATTAGTTCTGTGCAGAAATATGAGGTTGGAGACTACGTTATGCATGAGAGTGCAGGCGTATGTAAGGTAGCAAGCATCGAGGAATGCGCTCTTCAGGGAAAGGGTTCTGAGAAACTTTACTATAAGCTTTTACCGGTATACCACGCAGACGGACAGATTACCACTCCTGTTGAGGATAAGAATCATCGTATTCGCGATGTCAAGACCAGTGAAGAGATGCAGTCCATCTTAGATCACGTGGACGAATTAACTGTTGTAGAGGAGCGTAACGAGAGAACACGTCAGGAGAAGATCAAGGCACAGATTGCTTTATTCGATCCGAAGCCTTTAGCTGGCGTTGTGAAAACCGTATATCTCCGTAAGAAAAAGAGATTGAGTGAGGGTAAGAAGGCGATGTCTGTTGACGAGCGTATCCTTCAGCAGGCTGGTGCACGCCTCTTCGAAGAGATGGCTTTTGCAATGAAGAGTGATCTTGCAAGTGTACAGAAGAATTTCTTTGCAGTGTTAGATGCACATCTTTGATGTAAGAAAAAGGCTTTTTATTTCAAATGTATGATTACGATGACCGATTTGTAAGTCTCTTCACGAGTTCTACAGGTCGGTTTTTCTTTTCCATAAAAGTATGGGTCTGGTTAACTGAAGGAAAAATCTATAGAAGCTCTGCTGATAGATATAACAAGTAGAAATAGCTCCTGGCTTCACAGAGTCAATCGGATAGATTACAATTACAATTACAATTACAGTAGATGTAGGATCTTTCGTGAGGCTTCTTAGAATGAAATGAGGAGACGATCGGCATGAAATCCTGACAAATCCAAGGAATTCGTTGTTAATTATTAGATACATAGAAAAGAGTAGTGCATGGTACCATATGTGGTAAAAATGGCAGTGGATATGAAAATGAATCGACAGATCTCCACGCTGGTGGGTAATCTGGAATACTACTATGCAGTAGGCTGCCTGAAGAGAATGACTGGGGATGAGCGACTGTCCGCTGATGTGGCACCTCATGAGATTGAGCCGATTGTGCGTGAAATCATTGCAGGTTGGGAGACGGAGGATGAAACGGAGAAGTACCTGAAGGTTCTCCTGGACCGCTATGAGGCTGAGGACGATTACAATGATGATGTGAAGAATATGTTTCGCATTGGAACTGGAGAGGTTAGCGCTTAGCATATGAATGAAAATATCTATTGCAAACTTACAGAGGCGGTGAAAAAGAGCCGATTCGGAGGGACGCTTGTCCGCTTACTGGATAAGATGATTACCATTATTACAGGAATCTCTTACCTGGTTCTCTTATGCTATATCTATAAATACAGCAGGAACTTGTTGTATGCAGAGATCCTGGTACCTGGAGTATCCTTTGTGCTGGTTACCATTGCAAGAGATCTCCTGGGAGCGAGGCGTCCCTATGAGGTCTATGGTTTTGAACCTGTGATTAAGAAAGAGACGGTGGCTCATAGTTTTCCAAGCCGTCATGTATTCAGCATCTTTATGATTGCTATGGCTTTCATGCAGGTGAGTCCAATCCTAGGGAGAAACTTTCTGATCTTTGGATTGGTGCTTGCTTGTATTCGTGTGATGGGCGGCGTGCACTTCATTAAGGATGTTGTGGCAGGTGCGCTTCTAGGTATCCTAATGGGCCGCCTTGGTTTCTATCTTATTTTTTGATTTGGGGAAGATATAATGAGTGAAAAAGTGAAAAAGAAGGGATTGAACCATAAGGTAAGACGACTTCTGGTTTTCCTATTTAGTTTTGGAGGAACCGTACTTGCAATCTATGTGGCTGGCTGGCTCATGTTTCTAGAGCCTCTCTGGTCTATTTACAAGCAGTTTCAGAATCATACCGTGACCTTCCGAGATCTGGTGAATGTGGTCATCTCAGTTGCAATGGCTGCAACAGCGGGAGGTGGAATCTGGTGTGCTTTCGATATCATTGCCAATTGCTTCCGTGAGAAGGAAGATGACTGATAAAAAGTAGCCGACTATAAAAAATTAGCTGACAAGAAAGGTCCTGAGGAAAAAATCCTCGGGACCTTTGTTTTATCCAAATATTCGTACTACACCAAACAAATTGGGAGATGTATCAATGGTTATCCATAGAGTAGTTCGGAGCTTCCTTAGTGATATTAATATCATGAGGATGAGATTCCTTCAGAGAAGCGGTTGTGATCTTAACGAACTTACCATTCTCCTGGAGCTCAGGGATGGTAGGAGCACCGTTGTAACCCATACCAGAACGGATACCACCAACCAGCTGGAAGATAACATCCTCAAGGGATCCCTTATAAGCAACACGACCTTCGACACCCTCTGGTACCAGCTTCTGATGACCTTCCTGGAAGTAACGGTCTGCAGAGCCCTTCTTCATAGCTGCGATAGAACCCATGCCTCTGTATACCTTGAACTTACGTCCCTGGTAGAGCTCGAATTCGCCAGGAGCTTCATCACAACCTGCGAGCATGGAGCCCATCATACATACAGAACCACCAGCTGCAAGAGCCTTAACCATATCGCCAGACAGCTTCAGACCACCATCAGCGATGATTGGACGATTGAATTCTTTAGCGGCCTTGTAAGCCTCCATGAGAGCAGTAACCTGAGGTACACCGATACCAGCAACCACACGAGTTGTGCAGATAGAACCAGGTCCGATACCAATCTTAACAGCATCTGCGCCACACTCGAAGAGGAACTTAGCTCCTTCGTATGTAGCCACATTACCAGCGATAACCTGAAGGTCTGGATATACACCCTTGATCTTCTTAATTGCTTCGCCGATGTTCTTAGAATGGCCATGAGCAGAGTCTACAACGATGACATCTACATGGGCATCGTTCAGAGCCTCTACTCGATCTAACATATTAGAAGTGATACCAACAGCAGCACCACACAGGAGGCGACCCTGATCGTCCTTAGCAGAGTTTGGATACTGGATCTGCTTCTCGATATCCTTAATCGTGATGAGACCGCAGAGACGGCCCTCATCATCAACGATTGGGAGCTTTTCCTTACGAGCATCACCCAGGATCTTTTTCGCCTGGTCAAGTGTGATACCAACTGGAGCAGTTACCAGATTCTCAGATGTCATGCACTCCTTAATGGGACGAGTGTAGTCCTCTTCGAACTTCAGATCACGGTTGGTAATGATACCAACAAGCTTCTTATCATCATCTACAATAGGTACACCAGAGATGCGGAACTGATGCATCAGATCCTCGGCATCCTGCAGTGTCTGGTCAGGAGAGAGGTAGAATGGATCCGTGATGACACCGTTCTCAGAACGCTTAACCTTATCAACTTCCTCGGCCTGAGCCTGGATAGACATATTCTTATGAATGATACCGATACCACCCTGACGGGCCATAGCGATTGCCATGCGGTGTTCTGTTACAGTATCCATTGCTGCACTCATCATAGGAATATTCAGTTTGATTTTGTTCGTGAGATGAGTGGTAAGGTCGATCATATCCGGAGTAACTTCAGAATACTGTGGTACAAGAAGTACATCATCGAATGTAATACCTTCACCAATAATCTGTGCCATTTTTTTCCTCTCTTTCTATTCTCTGTAAAACATTTTTTTCATTGTACGAATTCCCCGATAGAGGAATAACTCATACACCATAGACCATGATTTGTTGTCAAATAGGCATATCTTTTCGGTTATTAGAAAAAATCATAGCATTATAATTATGGTGCTTCAATCAGAGATTATAACACCTTATGGTCTAATTCGGACACAATCTTTTAATGCGTTACTACATAAAAGTTTACGAATTGTAGTCGAACTTTCCGTCATTCTTCTCCTCAATGGCTTTAATTAAAAGATAAACCACTTTGTTAAATGGTGTTTTAATCCCTAATTCTTCTCCCATCGCAATAACGCGGCCGGCGAAAACTTCTACCTCAGTGTGCCGTTTGGCCTTGACATCCTGCAGAGTGGAATACATGGCATTCTTGTCTGAGACCCTTTTATTAATTGGACTTGCGGAAATCTCTCCTAGGTGGATGCCCTTAGCCTCTGCAATGGCTGCCACTTCATTTGCCAATCCATCGGTGAGTTCCTTCACATAGATAGAGTCCTCGGCGGCACCTACGCCTACGTCTAGGATGGCCTGGGGGAGATTACTGGATACATTTAGCAGGAACTTGCTCCACAGTGTTTCTAGGATATCTGGGCAGAAGTTGATACGGATGTCTGTAGACTTGAAAAAGTCCCGGATTGCTAGGAGGGCAGAATCATCCTCTTCCTTACGGATCCCAGGGATGCCATAGTAGAGACCGAGGGTTCTGTCTGGATCAAAGATGATATCTGACTTGGTCCTGGTAGACTGAATCTTCATACAGGAATGAATGAGATGCTTAGGATGTACATAGTCTGAGATGACATCCTCTGAATCGATTCCATTTAGAAGGGATAGTACAATGGTGTGCTCAGGGTCCACGATCTTTTTGATGCTAGGCAGGATTTCCTCAAGAGCGTTATACTTCGTTGCAATGAGAAGTAGGTCCACTCCATGTAGTTCGTCCGGTCGACTTACATTTACATCATAGTGCTGACCGTTGATGGTGAGACCCTGGCTAGAAAGCCTCTGATAGCGCTCTCCATCTGCACAGACAGAGAGATTGTTGCCGAGTTTTTCGGATAGTCCCCAGATGAAGTAGGAGCCGACGGCACCTGCCCCGAGGACGCATACTGATTTGATGTCCATAATCTGTCTCCTTTTCATATAAGTTCAATATAGTCATGTTTGGATGAAAAAAACAAGTTCGCCTTTTGAGAAACCTCAATAGAAATTTTAATAGAAATCTTAATAGAAATGTGAACAGAAATAATAGCAGGAAAATGACATTATTATTTCCAAAGGGGAAGAATTTGCGTATTCTATATGTTAGATAGGTATTATGCAGTGATGAATTATGGAAACTGAAGGGGATGATAGATACCCCGCTTCAGTCGAATATAAAAAAGGATGAAAAGAAAAAGAAGAAAGAGGTGCTCTATGCAGTTTCGACCATGTATCGATATCCATAATGGGAGAGTAAAACAGATTGTCGGCGGTAGCTTAAGGGATGCAGGAGATCAGGCCAAGGAGAACTTCGTGGCAAGTCATCCGGCAGCATACTATAGCCAGATGTACCAGGCAGATCAGCTCCCTGGGGGACATGTCATCCTATTAAATAGCAGAGAGAGCGATTACTATGAAAAGACCAAGCAGGCTGCAAAGCAGGCCTTGCATGCATATCCGGGAGGTATGCAGGTGGGCGGTGGCATCCGAGATGACAATGCAGCGGAATTTCTAGATGCTGGTGCATATGCTGTGATTGTCACATCCTTCATCTTTCAAAATGGAATTTTTCACGAAGAGAATCTACAGAAACTGGTGTCTGAAATTGGAAGTAGTCATATTATCCTAGACCTCTCCTGTAGGAAGAAGGATGGCAAGTACTATATTGTGACGGATCGCTGGCAGACTTTTACCCAGGTAGAGGTCACAGAGAGCCTTCTGAAGGATCTGGCAAGAGATTGTAGAGAATTCCTGATTCACGCAGCAGATGTGGAGGGAAATCGTGCTGGAATTGATCGAGAGATTGCATGCCTTTTAGGTCGCTATGCTGCAAGCCGAGACGCGCTTCCTGTGACCTACGCAGGTGGTATCCATAATCTCTCAGATATCGAAGCCATTGAAGAGGCTGGACAGGGTCACTTGGACTTCACGGTTGGTTCAGCGCTAGACCTATTCGGTGGAGACCTCTCCTATAGGAATCTGGCAGAGAAGTATGGCAGATAGTCTGCCGCGAAAAATGAGGGGATAATAGTCTGCCGTGGAAAAATGATGGGATCATAGTCTGCTGCGAAAAAGGTTGGAATAATAATCTGCCGTGGAAAAATGTTGGGATAATAATTTGCTGCGATAACTGTTGGAATAATCATCTGCTGTGGAAAAAGCAGGCATATGATCTATCAGGACAAGGAATCAATCATAAAGGAAAAATACATGCTTCATAAGGAATGGAAGGAATTAATTGCATATATCGAGAGCCATCCAGAGGCAGTGCGAATCTGTAGGAAGCAGGAGGAAGTGGACCGGGCCATTGGTGATCAGGTAGCATACCTCGGCCTGGAGGACCTGTCCCAAGGAGCCATATCTCAGGAGAACATATCCCAGGAGGAATCATTCCGGGAGAACCCCTCTCAGGAGGCGCCTCGCCACCTGGAAAATTGCCCCTACATCTATGACACCTCCTATGAATTAGAGACAGGGGATCTACTTCGGGTCTATGCCCGATTCCATGGGATTCCTATGGAGATCCTAGAGACCAAGCGGACCCTTGTAAGGGAACTGTCTCTAGAGGATACGCCAGAACTCTTTCAGATCTATCAAGAGGATCACATGACAGACTATATGGAGGATCTCTATCCCTATGAGGAGGAGATGACCTATGAGGAGAACTATATCCGTAATGTGTATGGCCTCTATGACTATGGAATCTGGATCATTCGGGATAAGGAGACCAATGAACTGATTGGTAGAGCAGGAGTGGAGTCTAAGCCCGATCTTCCCCTAGATACAGTAGAACTAGGCTATGCCATTGCACCCCATCTCTGGCACCAGGGCTATGCCACAGAGGTATGCAGCGCTATTTTAGACTATAGTAGGGATGTATTAGAGAAGTCCTGTGTGATTGCGGAGGTGGATCCCATGAATCAATGGTCCATCGCTATGCTTTTACGACTTGGTTTTCAAAATGTTTCTGAAAATAAACGGGAGAATGGCTTATTAACCTATCGAAAGCCGTTGATTTAAGCCTGTTTTTGAACTATTATTAAATATTATAATTTGCTTTTATTTATTGATTTGGAACGAATTCCGTTGTGAGAAAGGAGGAATCCCTATGGCGGACCTGGATAGCAAGAATATCAAACAGGTGAAGTCAAAAGAGGATGTCCAGAAGGCCCGTGCTGCAAAAGAGCGTATTGAGAAGGCCCAGCTAGATATGCGCCCTCAGGAACTTCAGAATATGCAGATGAAAATCGGCCATGATACGAAGGGAATTATCTCTACAGCGGACTTTGAGGATCCGGACGAAATCTATGATCGCCTAATTAAGCGTGTCCGGATGTATCACCCGAATACAGATATCTCCATGATTGAGAAGGCTTATCATTACGCTGAGGAGGCCCATGGCAATCAGCGGAGAAAGTCGGGCGAGCCTTACATTATTCATCCACTTTCTGTTGGTCTCATCCTCTCTGACCTGGAGCTGGATAAGGAGACCATCGTTGCTGGTATTCTCCATGACGTAGTTGAGGATACGGACGAGACAGTTGAGGATATCACCAGAGAGTTTTCTGCCGAAGTTGCCCTCTTAGTTGACGGTGTCACCAAGTTAGGTCAGTTGGACTTCGATAAGGACCGCGTAGAGATTCAGGCAGAGAACCTGCGTAAGATGTTCCTGGCTATGGCTAAGGATATCCGTGTAATCTTAATTAAGCTGGCGGATCGACTTCATAATATGCGTACCTTGAAGTACATGCGCCCAGAGAAGCAGATCGAGAAGTCTAGAGAGACGCAGGAGATCTATGCACCTCTGGCACAGCGTCTTGGTATTAGTAAGATCAAGGTGGAACTAGATGACTTGGCACTGAAGTATCTAGAGCCTCAGGCCTATAAGGATCTCACCTATGAGATCAACCTTCGCTGGGCCGAGAGAGAGGACTATACAGAGCACCTGATCGACGAAGTCCGTAAGGCTGTGAAGAAGAATGAGATCGAGGCCACTGTAGAGGGCCGTGCCAAGCATATCTTCAGTATCTATAAGAAGATGAAGAATCAGAATAAGACCCTGGATCAGATCTATGATCTTTTCGCAGTGCGTATTATTGTGGATACCATTAAGGATTGTTATGCGGCACTTGGCGTTATCCATGAGATGTATACCCCAATTCCGGGACGTTTCAAGGACTATATCGCTATGCCGAAGCCTAATATGTACCAGTCCCTTCATACCACAGTAATTGGACCAGATGGTCAGCCATTCGAAGTACAGATTCGTACCTATGAGATGCATCGTACCAGTGAGTACGGTATCGCAGCCCATTGGAAGTATAAGGAGTCTGGCGAGGGCTCTTCTATTAATAATGAAGAGGCCAAGCTGTCCTGGCTCCGTCAGATTCTAGAGTGGCAGCAGGACATGTCGGATAATAAGGAGTTCATGAGCCTCTTAAAGAGCGATCTGAACCTCTTCTCAGACACGGTATTCTGCTTCACTCCAACAGGAGATGTTAAGAATCTGCCGAAGGGATCCACCACCATCGACTTCGCCTATTCCATCCACTCTGCAGTTGGTAACCGCATGGTGGGAGCTAAGGTCAATGGTCGTCTGGTTCCACTGGACTATGAGATCAAGAATGGTGACCGAATCGAGGTCATCACCTCTCAGAACTCCAAGGGACCATCCACAGACTGGCTGAAGAATGTACATTCCACCCAGGCGAAGAATAAGATCAATCAGTGGTTCCGACAGGCTGAGAAGGAGGAAAATATCCTCCATGGTAAGGAACTCTTAGCAGCCAAGGCGAAGGAAAAGGGTATCGAGTGGTCCAAGCTGGATGTGAAGGAATATAGAGAAGCTGCTCTGAGACGCTATGGGTTCCATGACTGGAATGCCCTCCTTGCAACTGTCGGCCATGGCGGCCTGACTGAGACCCGTGTCATCACACGTATGCTGCAGGAGTATGGGAAGGATCATCCACTACTGGCGACAGATGAGGATGTCCTTAGAAATGTAAACCAAGTGGAAGGTGACTCTGCTTCAGCGGAAGGTGCGACGCAGCAGAAGCCTCAGACCAAGCCAAGAAAGCATTCCACCAATGGCGTACGTATCAAGGGAACTCCAGATCTACCAGTTCACTTTAGTAAGTGCTGTAATCCGGTTCCAGGAGATGAGATCGTAGGCTATATCACACGTGGCCGAGGAATTACCATCCATCGCACAGACTGTGTGAATGTGATGAGTATCCCAGAACTTGAGAAGAACCGCATGATTGAGTGCGAATGGGAAGCAGATGTCTTAGACAATAAGACGGATGAGACCTTCGATGTCACCCTTCGTGTATTTGCTAATAACCGTACAGGACTCTTAGTAGACCTGTCGAAGGTATTCACGGAGCAGGATATCGATATCCAGTACATCAATACCAGAATCAGTAAGGCGGGAGTGGCTACCATCGAGTTGAAGTTTGCAATTCGGGGGCGTGACCAGTTACAGCTGATGATTCAGAAGATTCGAATGATTGAGAATGTAATAGATATTCAGCGAGCAACTGGCTGATTGGCCAGGAGCTCTATCTACCGGAACGTGTAGGGGAGAGTACGGTATGAGTAGATTAGAAATTCATGGAATGATGGTTGGTCCGATTCAGACCAACTGTTATCTCATCTCAGATGTAGACAGTAAAGAGGCCCTGATTGTGGATCCCGGCGCTGAACCAGAACGGATTCAGCAGATGATTCATGACTTGGGCCTGCTTCCGTGTGGGATACTTTTGACCCATGCTCATTGGGACCACATCAATGGGTGCGCTGAGCTGAAGGCGGCATATGATATACCGGTCTACATTTCTGAGAAGGAGAGAGATACCCTGACGGATGCCAGGATTAATCTGTCGGAAGAACTAAGTGGGCAGACTAGGTCCTATCAGGCAGATGTCTTCCTAAGGGATGATGAGGAGGTTCGATTGAGTGAGAATCTCCACTTCGTCTGTCTATCCACACCAGGACATACGCCAGGAGGCGCCTGCTTCTACTTCCCGAAGGAGGGAGTTCTCTTCTCGGGAGACACCCTCTTTCAGTGCTCTGTGGGACGAACAGACTTCCCAGGAGGCAGTATGTCACAGTTGGTGCGAAGCATCCGAGAGAAGCTGGTGCCACTTCCAGATGAGACAGAGGTGCTGCCAGGCCATGGACCTGGCACAAGTATCGGTTATGAGAGGGAGATGAATCCCTACTTTTAACTCAGTCGGAGTACAAGCTCCGACTGCGTTAAACGATCCGCGAGGATGCGCACGGATTCGGACAGGAATTTGTCTGCGGGCGTGATTCGTATCGGGACAGTCCATAGTGTCCGAGGGGTAAATAGGACAGAAGACTACTTGTGTAGTGAATAGTTGGGGGTAATATGATTCAGAGGGAATTTCAAGAGATCCTGTCACAGGAGTATCAGAGGGTAGTATCCGGCGGCCAGAATATGATTCTGGTTCGTTACAATAATGAGTTTAGTGTTAGTGAATTAGAGAAGTCAGTTTTGGGTGAGAATGTAGACCAGGATGGACCATGGGTCTACTTCCACGATCTGGACTATCGTAGGATTCAGAAACCAGGGGAACCATTTCTAGATATCATCTATCAATTAATCCAAGAATATGACAATGGAGATATCGATGGCTTCTTAGATCGATGCCAGGTATATCCCCTTCATCGAAGCATCTTCAAGTCCTATTGGACCAAGGGAATTGCAGAGAGAGAAGAGCCAATGATAAGGACCGAGCTCTCCTATGAGAGGGAGCGGTTTATTCGTGATGCTTTCTTGGTATTCGAAGAGGCAGTGAAGCTGCATCCAGTGCTGATTGTGGTGAATCGAATGCAGATTGCAAGTGCAGGTACTCTGTGGATCATCAAGCGATTCATCGAGCTGCAGGAGACCAGCAAGGGATGTGCCATGGAGCACGGGAACTTCGGTCTGGTTCTTGCGATGAGTGACACAGTGCCTATTCCAAATTACACCAGACGTGTCTGGGAGGATATCATCGAGGGAATGGACGACCTTGGAAGCGTAGTATCCATCGGTAGCTCGGAGACACAGCCAGGTAGCTTAGAGAATATCCCATCCTACCGGGACTTTGGCCAGAGGCACTTAGAGGAGATACAGAATCTCGCTACCTTTATGGATGTGCTGACGGCTGACTTTTACTTAAAGCAGATTGTAAGACTGATGGAGAAGGACTCCTACCTCTCCCTTAGTCCTGAGATGGAGGAGAGATTCTATGAGGTGGCCTTTTCAATAGCCTTTTTTGACGAGGATCTATCCAATGCCATGGAGTATCTCACCCGTCGTATCTTGCTCTTAAATCAGTTTATGGACCAGGCTACAGACCGTAGGCAGGTTAGTCCGATCTCTCCGGATCGCTTGCAAGAGATGCTGCTTCGCTATCTGGTGGATCAGGTGCGACTCTATATGTATCAGAATGCTCTGTCTGATGCCAGGGTGATTATCGATGCTGTGAGTATGGACCCGAGTGTACCTAGCGAATGGACTTTCCAGTTTCAGCTCTTAGATGTCATGCTGCAGATGAGTGGCTGGAATCATATCTTCTTTTGCAGAGGAGAGGCTTCAATCAGAGAGGAACTCTTAGACGAACTTTGTCGTAAGAACTATCGAAATCATCTGGCCTATATTGAGATCTATGGTTATGATAATGATCCGAAGAAATTAAGCAGTGCTTTGCCCCAGGAGTCACCACACTTTGTAAAAGGAAAAAAGATTGCAATAGAACTAGATAATACCTATTTCTTACATCTCTGCTTTGAGAAGAATATCATGCTGGCATCCTCCTATGGGATGAATCATATCGCTCTCTACTATTTGAATCAGGGAATCCAGGCTATGCATGATCCAGGGGAAAAGTTGTTGGCAGAGACCTATAATGGCATCGGTTATAATCTCTCAGCCCTTGGACACTTCGATGATGCTGAAGATGCTTATCGTAATGCCCTTGAGCTCTTCTGTAAGAAGAAGTCCCTAGAGGATGTCTGCGAGGTCTATTACAATATGGCCATGAATCGTATTGCCATGGCGCACTTCTATGAGGCAGAGGATGCACTGAATATGTGTCTGAAGATCATCCGTCACCTGAGACTGAGCCGTATCCACGTATGTAATATCTCTAAGATGTTTGGCATGTTGTCTCTGGTAAAGGCACTAGAGGGCAATCTATCTAGTGCAGACCAGTATCTAGATCGCTGCGAGAACTTCTTAAGCTACTATATGAATCAGGAGGCTGGCTCCGAGGAACTTACCCAGTCAGATTATGAGAATTATGATGACGAGATTCTGCTCTATCACCTAAGCAAGGCAGTGGTTTCGGATATGAGAAATCATAAAAAGGAAGCAGAGGAGCACTTCCGGATTGCTGGAAACTACCTGAGAATCGAAGGGGGCAATTGCTACTTTTGTAAGGGGATCTTCTTCGAGCGCTGCATTGACTTCTTGCATCGCTCTGGAAAGAAGCATGCAGCGGATTTGAAGTTGTTAGAGGATGAGGAGTGGTCCTACCTGGAGGAGCAGAAAAAGAGGCGATCCATTGATATCACTGGACTAGACTATCTCCCTCAGACAGAGAAGATGACTCATAATAGAATCTCTATTGATGAGGTGAATGATCTCATCCACCAAGAGGAGAACCGTAATCTGAGTAAGACCCTCCGTCGTCATATGGACTTCCTACAGAATTGGCAGCAGCTTCTAAATAGTAATACCATGGATGAGGATCGGATTCTAAGCACGGCTATGCGTAGATTCCAGGGCTTTTTCTCTGTGGATAACTGTCTCTTTATCCATTTTGGAGAGGATAATCAGGGCCAGGTACTTTATAACAATACAGGCTATGAGATCCACTATATGGAGATGGATGCATTGAAGCAGGCCATTCGTCTCAACCCTCATGGACTGGTAATCTCAAAGGTGTCCAATGACTATGCCAACTATCAGTCTCTCTTACAGTGCTTTGGTGGAGAGAGTGTATGTTCTCTGGTACTACTCCCTTACTTTACAGGGAATCACTTAGATACCATTTTTATGACCTGCGTTATGATGCGTGATAGTTGGTTCTCTCTGGTGAATCATTACCTCTTAGATGAAGAGGATCGAAGCTTCTTCGAGGTGCTATTCCGAGAGATGAATATGGCACTGAAGCGAATTGAGAACTCTAAGCGAATCCAGAAGATGAATCAGGCCCTCTATGAGTCTGCGGTAACGGATCAATTGACCCATGTCTTGAATCGAAATGGACTCTTTTTATACATTGATGACATTGTGGCAGGGAAGAATCCTGATTTCCAGAATGGGATCTCTGTCATGTTCATTGACCTGGATAATTTCAAGCCCTATAATGATACCTTCGGTCATAAGGCAGGAGATCTGGTGCTTGAAAGAGTGGCAGAGATCTTCACCAAGGCAGTGGGTAAGCTTGGTATCGTGGCACGTTACGGCGGAGATGAATTCATCCTCCTGGTTCATGCAGATCAGAGAGAGATTCTATCCGACATCGCTGAGGAAATCTATGATAAACTAAGAGCCGCAAATGGATTCCGAAGAGAACTTGAGAAACTGCTTGGTCATGATCCAATTGAGGAAGGACCACTGGATATCTCCTGCTCCATCGGCATCGCATACCAGGATATTTACAGTGATAACCTGGATGTACAGGAACTAATTAAAGAGGCCGATCAGGTCCTCTATCGTGTGAAGAATGAAGCGAAGGGAACATATCGTTTTATATGATTGAGATTATCTATAACCATCCGGAATTTGAGTATGATGTCTATGGCCTGGTACAGGCCCTCTTTCCCCATGAGGAATTAGAAACGGTTTATGACGTACCGCCAGAGGAGAGGGATAGACTCCCTTATCAGAGCAGACATCGTTTAGTAGGTGAGACTACAGAGAAGGATGAGAAGCAGCCGGATGGAAGAAGCGACAGCCGTGAGGCTAGTCTCCGGGTAAATTATCTCCCTGAACAGATTCAATTAATCTATCAGGAAAAAGGTAAACCAAGCCAGGAAATCAGTGCAAAGCTTCCAGAGGAGTGGCCAGAGAATCCTGCCCGGGATAAGGTCACTCGCCCAGAGATGAAAAATATCCTAAAGCGCCTGGTCTATAAATTACTGTCTCAGGTTACTGGAAAGACCCTTCCATGGGGAACTCTTACTGGCATTCGTCCGACCAAGGTGCCTCTTCGTATGTTAGAAGAGGGTGCTTCGGATGATGAGATCCGCCAGTATATGAAGGATGCCTATGAGACCTCTGATGAGAAGATTGCTACCGCTACAGAGATCGCTCACACAGAGCATCATATCCTACATTCTATGGACTTAGAGAAGGGCTACAGCATCTACATTGGTATCCCTTTCTGTCCAACCACATGTCTCTATTGCAGTTTTCCCAGCTATGCCAGAGCCTCCTTTGAGGGGCAGGTGGGTCGTTATTTAGATGCCCTGGAGCGGGAGATTCGCGCTGTAGGGGCACGTATGGCAGAACTAGACCGCACCTTGGACACGGTTTACATTGGCGGCGGTACGCCGACAGCTCTGAATCATCTGGAGCTGGAGAGGCTCTTCAAGGTACTAGAGGATGCACTTCCAATGGATGGAATTCGTGAGTTCACTGTAGAGGCTGGTCGACCAGACTCCATTACCAGAGAGAAGCTAGAGGTTATGAAGGCCCATTCCGTTAGCCGAATTTCTATCAATCCACAGACCATGCAGGATAAGACCCTGAAGCTCATCGGACGACACCATACCTCAGAGCAATTAAGAGATGCCTTTCGGATGGCAAGAGAAGAGGGATTCCATGACATCAATATGGACCTGATTCTAGGACTTCCAGGGGAGACCACTGCGGATGTACAGGAGACTCTGGATCAGGTGGTTTTGATGGGGCCGGATAATCTCACCATTCATTCCCTGGCTATTAAGGCCAAGTCCCGTCTCAATCATGAGTGGGAAGCCTACCAGGACTATGCTATGGAGAATTCCGATGCTCTGATGCAGATGGCCCATAAGGCAGCAGCAGATCTAGGTCTTCATCCTTACTATCTCTACCGCCAGAAGAATATGATTGGTAATCTAGAGAATGTAGGATTCTCTAAGCCTGGCTTAGAGGGGCTCTATAATATCCTGATCATGGAGGAGAAGGAGACCATCCTGGCTCTGGGCGCAGGTACTTCATCCAAGTATGTGTCAGCTGGTGGGAAAAAGGTAGACCGCACGGAAAATGTGAAGGACGTGCCTACCTATATCGAGAGAATCGAAGAGATGATTGATCGTAAGATGCAGAAGCTACAATTACAATTACAGTAAATGTAAGCTCTGTTGAAGATAGAATAGGAATAGAAAGAATAAGTGAATTCTTTCGGGAGTATCAGCAGTAATACTTGAAAAATGTGCATTGGACTGAAATAAGTACGATTATTATTTTCAAAAGGTGTATAATAATTGAAAAATATTCAAATGAGAAATGAATTATATTCAAGAAGATTACTGCAACAAGGAGGAAAAGTTATGGCAAAGAAGGATATCGACTGGGGCAGCCTGGGATTCGGTTATATGGAGACAGACTATAGTTATGTGTCCATGTATAAGGATGGTAAGTGGGATGAAGGAACTCTGACTAAGGATCACAACATTACCATGAATGAGTGTGCAGGCGTGTTACAGTATTCCCAGTCCTGTTTTGAGGGACTCAAGGCATACACAACAGAGGATGGTAAGATTGTATGCTTCCGTCCTGACCTGAATGCAGAGCGTATGCATGACTCTTGCCTACGTCTGGAGATGCCACCATTCCCGGTAGACCGTTTTGTAAAGGCTGTTGAGGAAGTGGTTAAGGCCAATGCAGACTGGGTACCTCCTTTTGGCTCAGGTGCAACCCTTTACATCCGTCCATATATGTTCGGTTTTAACCCTGTAATCGGTGTTAAGCCAGCAGATGAGTATATGTTCCGTATTCTGGTTACACCAGTTGGACCATACTTCAAGGGTGGTGCGAAGCCTGTAGAATTACGTATTCCTGACTTTGACCGTGCAGCTCCTCATGGTACTGGCGGAATCAAGGCTGGTCTGAACTATGCTATGTCTCTCCACCCAATTATGGAGGCACATCGTGCTGGTTTTAATGAGAATATGTATCTGGATCCTGCAACTAGAACCAAGGTTGAGGAGACAGGTGGAGCGAATATCATCTTCATCAAAGATAATGGTAAGACTCTGGTTACTCCAAAGTCTGATTCCATCCTTCCATCCATCACCAGACGTAGCATCTGCTACCTGGCTGAGAACTATCTGGATATGAAGGTAGAGCATAGAGAGGTTCTCTTAGAGGAAGTAGAGAATGGCGAGTTCGATGAGATGGGTCTCTGCGGTACAGCAGCAGTGATCTCTCCAGTTGGCCGAATCAATGACCACGGCAAGGAGATTAACATCAAGGCCGGTATGGAGGAAATGGGACCTCAGACCAAGAAACTCTACGATACTCTGACTGGCGTACAGATGGGTACCATCGAAGCACCAGAGGGATGGGTTCACGAGATCAAAGTTGATTAAGGAATAGGGGCCAATCCCTAGACGAATCAAAAAAATTGTCTTATAATAGTACGGATTCTGTGGAATGCAGAGTCCGTACTTTTTTGCTTATGAATAGAGATTGGTTTTTCTCTTATATTCTAAGTTAAGAAAGCACATAAGTTCTAAGTACTTAAAGTAATTGTGATAGATAGAGTGGAGTAAAAATGGGATCGACATTATCTAAGAAGCCTGTGAATGGAATGAAAGAAATCCTTCCACGGGAGATGGAAATCCGTGACTATGTTACGGGCATCATTAAGGAAACCTATCGTAGCTTCGGCTTCACACCGATTGAGACACCATGTATGGAGAATATCAATAATCTCCAGTCCAATCAGGGTGGAGACAATGAGAAGCTGATTTTTAAGGTGTTAAAGAGGGGCGAGAAGCTCCATATTAAGGAAGCAGAGACAGAAGCAGACGTTGTCGACTTTGGTATGCGTTATGACCTGACTCTTCCTCTGTCACGTTTCTATGCAAATAATGCAAATGATCTGCCATCCCCATTTAAGGCTTTACAGATTGGTAATGTATGGCGTGCAGACCGTCCACAGCGCGGTCGTTACAGACAGTTCACCCAGTGTGATATCGATATCCTAGGTGAGCCAAGTAACTTAGCTGAGATCGAATTGATCCTTGCAACCACAACCACCTTAGGCCGCATCGGATTTAAGAATTTCGAGATTCGTATCAATGAGAGAAGAATCCTTAAGGCTATGGCTGCTTATGCAGGATTCAAGGAAGAGGATACAGAGGAAGTATTCATCATCCTTGATAAGATGGACAAGATCGGCTTAGATGGTGTCACCGAGGAATTAAAGGAGCACTTTGATGCTGCTTCTGTAGATAAGTATGTAGCACTTTTCTCTGGACTCCATGATAAGAGGTCTGTAGCGGAGGGATGTGCATTCCTGATGGATACCTTAGGCGACTTCTTAGATTCTGAGATCGCTAAGTCATTAGAGGAGATCGAGACTGCAGTCAATGCTTCTAAGGAAGCTGAGTTTGAGCTGGTATTCGATCCTACACTGGTACGTGGTATGGGTTATTATACGGGTACTATTTTCGAGATTGCTATCCCTGAGTTCGGTGGTAGCTGTGGTGGCGGCGGACGTTATGACCATATGGTTGGTAAGTTCGCAGGTCATGATGTACCAGCTTGTGGATTCTCCATTGGTTTCGAGCGAATCATCCTTCTCCTTATGGAGAGTGGCTTCCAGATTCCTAATCGTGCCAAGAAGGTCGCTTACTTAGTTGAGAAGAACTACCCGGTTGAGAAGCTTGTAGATGTTATGAACCAGGCGAAGGCAGAGAGAAAAAATGGTAAGGAAGTCTTAGTTGTTCGTCGTAATAAGAATGCCAAGTTCCAGAAGGACAACCTGGCTGAGCAGGGCTACGAGGAGATCGTAGAGTTTTTCAACCGCTAATTTTCCATCACTTGGATGGACACATAGATGAAATATAGACCAGCTTGAAGCTTGGTTTACATTTGTAATAGAAGTTGATTTAGGAGGAAAGTAACATGATGCAGTCACGTACCCATACCTGTGGCGAGCTCCGCATTGCGGATGTAGGAAAGGCTGTTCGCTTGGCAGGTTGGCTTGAAAATATGCGTGAAGTCGGTGCCAATCTGGCATTCGTCGTTATCCGTGATTTCTATGGAACCACACAGATCACTGCTGATACAGAGGAGATGGTGAAGACCTTTAAGGAAATCACCAAGGAGTCTACCATCGCTGTAGAGGGAACTGTTCGGGAGAGAAGCTCTAAGAACCCTAAGCAGGAGACTGGTGAGATCGAAGTGGTTCCTAGCAAGGTTGAAGTATTAGGTAAGTGCCGTTATAACGAGCTGCCATTCGAGATTAATCGTTCTCGTGAGGCAGATGAGACGACTCGTCTCAAGTATCGTTATCTGGATCTTCGTAATCCAGAGGTGAAGAAGAACCTGGTTCTCCGTTCCAATGTCATCAAGGCCCTGAGAGACTCTATGAATGCACATGGATTCATAGAGATCACAACCCCAATCCTGACTGCATCTAGCCCAGAGGGCGCAAGAGACTATCTGGTACCTGCTCGTAAGCATCCAGGTCAGTTCTATGCCCTGCCACAGGCTCCACAGCAGTTCAAGCAGCTTCTCATGGTTTCTGGCATCGACCGTTACTTCCAGATCGCTCCTTGCTTCAGAGATGAGGATGCTCGTGGAGATCGTTCTCCAGGAGAGTTCTATCAGCTGGATATGGAGATGGCATTCGCTTCTCAGGAAGATGTATTCGCTGTATTAGAGGATGTTCTGCCTCCAATATTTGCTAAGTATGGTACTTATGATAGGGCATCTGAGGCTCCTTTCACTCGTATCCCATATCTGACTGCACTGGATAAATATGGCTCTGATAAGCCTGACCTTCGTATCGATCTGACTGCACAGGATGCAACAGATCTCTTAAAGGGCCTTGGATTTGGAACATTTGATGAAGAGGGTGCAATCATTAAGGCTGTGAAGATTGATAACTTCCATGAGAGTCGTAAGTTCATCGATAAGCACGTTGAAGAAGTTGGCGTACAGGCTGGTAGCAAGCCATACTGGTTCCGTATCGATGAGAATGGCGACATCGTTGGTGGTATCGCTAAGTTCTTGCAGGATAAGAAGGAGGAGATCATATCTAGTCTTGGATTAGAGAAGGATACTCTGGTTGTTCTCTCTGCTGGTAAGAAGACTCTGGCACAGAAGGTTGCTGGTGTTGTTATTAAGACATTCGGTGCTGCAGTTCCTGGTCATATCGACCGTGAGCAGTATGCATTCTGCTGGATTGTTGACTTCCCTATGTATGAAATAGGTGAAGAGTCTGGCGAGTTAGAGTTCTGTCATAATCCATTCTCTATGCCTAAGGGTGGCATTGCTACTATCGAGAAGGCTGAGCGTGGCGAAATCGATCCTCTGACCATTATGGCTGATCAGTATGATTTGGTTGTTAATGGTATCGAGCTGTCCTCTGGTGCTGTACGTAACCACGATCCTGAGATCATGGTAAAGGCATTCGAGATGGTTCGTATGGGCGAAGAGGATGTGAAGAAGAAGTTCCCTGCAATGTACAACGCATTCTGCTACGGAGCACCTCCACATGCTGGTATCGCTCCTGGAATCGACCGTATGGTTATGCTCTTAGCTGGTGAGGATTCGATCCGTGAGATCATCCCATTCCCTATGAATAAGAATGCACAGGATATCATGATGGGTGCTCCAGGATATGTAACTGATCAGCAGTTAGAAGAGCTTCATATCCAGGTGACAGCTACCGAAGAGGCGACTGAGGAGTAATTTTTCCTGTAAGAATAAGAAATCGTTGGATGGACTTTTGTTTCAGAAGCTGACGTCCTTCGAATTACAATATGATTACAAAAAACCTGTCGAGGGAAACCTCGGCAGGTTTTTGATATGGAATGCAAATTTTTTTACTATTTTTGGAATTATCTAGCGTAGATTTTCTCAATCTCACAGATATAGATGTTATGGAAATCACCTGTTGGATAGAACTTCTCTGCATAGTCCTTATCGATGACATCCTCAACAGGAAGCGGAGTCTTAGCAATGGTCTTACATACGATGACTAAGTTGGCTTCGTCGATATAAGGAACATCATCAAAGAGACCTACATGGAGACGTGCCTCGGCAATCTTATTCTCATCTCTGCCGGATACATTGCCTAGGAATCCCATCTCCTTCTTATACTTCTCATCTAAGAAGCAGAGAGAGAAGTGACCATCCTGATCTAATAATTCTCTGGTATAACGAGACTCTCGAACATAGAGTGTTGCCACTGGCTTATTAAACATGGTTCCAAAGCCACCCCAGCTTACAGTCATGGCATTGGCGCCCTTACCGTTTTTGGTAACAACCTCTGCCCATTCCTTATCAAGTTTTGTAAATGGATCTATTTCGATTGACTCGATTGGATATGGCTGAAATACGTGCATATTCATGCTCCCTTCAAATACTATATGGTTTCATATGAATCCAGAAATCATAACCCTTCCATATATAGTATAAACTGAGAAAGGAGTGAGGCACAAATTAAATAAAAATAAAAAGATAAAGAAGAAATAGAAAAAGACAAAAGATTAGCAGCAGTTCGAAATTGGGGGGGATGAACTGCTGCTGAAAGGGGGTTAAAAAATATATAAAGGGGAAGTGACATTAAGAATACTTCTTGGGGGGTGTATTTCTTAAGTCATGTATTATTATAGCAATTTTAAAAAAATCAACAATGGGGTTAAGCAACAAAACTTACAAAGAATAGCAGTAAAAATTGTGCAATTTCACAATAAATAAACTCGGCTTCCTAAGATTCTAATATTAGCGTGAGTATGGTATGATTTGTAGTGGAAATATGGGTAATTCTGTAGATTTGCCCATTCTATTTATCAAAATAGTTGGAGATTACATGGATAAGAGAATAGAAGAACTGTTACAGCACTTATTAGAAGAAGGTCAGCATCGTGGGGATCTAAGTGAACTGCGCAAGATGATTCGTGAGAATCCAGTGGAGGCAAGTAGAGAAGTGGCGAACCATATTATGGATATCGTTCCTTTCTTAGCAGATCCCGATGCAAAAACCAGAAAGAATGCAGCAAGTCTCTTGTCAGATATTTTATATAACACGGATTCTTCTGGACGCCATATGGTGGCGCAGCCTTTATTTGATGCCTATATGAAAGAGGAGACTCTGTTCGTAAGAGGGGCATACCTTTCAGCCTTAAGCTACTGCGATTGTGAGCCCTATATGACCCAGTTTACCAATCGCCTTACATTTATCAATGAAACAGATTGGGATGAGACGGAAAAGAAGCATATCCGTGAGGAGAGAAGAGAGTTAGAGAGCATCTTATCAGGTGGTAGCCTGGCTGGGAAGCATAGCTTTGAACATTTTAAGAAACCATATGAAATGCTACTCCTTTCTGATGCACCTGTTCGTGAGAGTATCGCAGCAGAACTTGGCGGGGATGCAAGGGTTGTAGGAGGCGGTGTTCGAACTCGTCTCGAGGACGACCGGATCCTGTCTAAGATTCGTACCTATAAGGAGGCTTGGTTCCTGATTCCCGTGAAAAAGGGACTGGTATTAGATGAGAAGAATCTGGCGGAATTAGCTACAGGATCTCGCCTCTTACCAATGCTAGATGAGCTCCTGGGTGGAGATGGAACGGATAGCTATAGCTTCCGCTTAGAGATCCATAGTCCGAAAAAGGAGAATCAGCTTGGTGCCTTCTTACGTAAGAAGGGATTTGAGTTAGAGGAGGCCTCTAAGGGGCGTCTTCGAAACTTGCCAAGCAATTATGAGATTACACTGATTCTGGTGGCTCGTAAGAGTGGTGGATTCGCGCCATACCTGCGCCTAGATGAGAGCTTAGATCATCGCTTCGACTATCGAAGCAAGGTAGAAGCCACATCTATGATGCCTGTAAGGGCAGCAGAGGTGGTAGAGCTGATCCGTCCATACTTAGGAGAGGGTGTGCAGATTATTGATCCTTTCTGTGGGGTTGGTACCCTTCTTATTGAGCGTCATAAGGCTGTTCCAGCTCGAGAGATCTACGGCACAGATATCTATGAACATGCCATTATCGGTGCGAGAGAAAATACAAAGAATGCGGGCATGATTGTCCACTATATCAATCGTGATTATTTTGACTTCACCCATGAATACTTATTTGATGAGGTGATTACAGAATTCCCTGACCTCTATGGTAAGTCGCCAAAGGAGAGAGACGGGTTCTATCGAAGCTTCTTTGATAAGAGTATGGAGATCACTTGTCCAAATGCCATGCTGTTTTTGGTATCCAGCGAGGAAAATCAGGTGAAGAAGCAGATTCGTCTCCATAAGGGACTTAAGCTTGTCCGAACCTTTGAATTAAGAAAGCATCAGAATATTTACATCATTGAGAAGAAAGCAGTTACAGAATGAAACGTGTTGGGGTAAGTAGAGAATCGAATCTGGTATCTAAGAATCTGCAGCTCATGTCAGATGTGGCCAGTGCGGGAGGGTTTTATATCCGCCAATACACTCGGGAGAATCAGGCTTTTGTAAGGGTGTTTGATTTATCCAATCAGATTAGTGAAGGAGAGCGGGTCTATCTGGATCAGCACTTTCCAGAGGAGAAGGTATTACGATTTTTAGACCATTTCTTAGATACGGATTTGGAGGAAGTGATTGAGGGAGACGTCCCATATCCTGCCATGATGACAGGTGTGGTGATACGTAATTCTCATCATGTGATTCAATCGGTATTGGTTCTCTTAGGTATTAACGGTGAGAAGGCAAGTGAATTAGAAAAGGCACAGGCTGGGGATGGTCTACATTTCCCAGAGGGACTTCGTCTCACGAATAAGAAGGCCATGGAGAGCAATCTCAGGCTGGTTCTCCATATCCGGGACTATCATGATGAGATCCGTAAGGAGAATCAGGATATCCAGGGCCGACTAGAGGATATTGAAGAGGAGAGCACTCGTAATCGGAGACTCTTAGAACGTAATGAGACCATGACCAGTGTCCTTAGTCTCATGGAGTCTGAGGGAGAATTCGACCAGATTGCGAATCGAATCTTAGAGATTAGTTCTCGTCATCTGAAACTAACGGAGAGTGCGCTTCTCCGTTTAGATGGGACGAAGAACTCTGTGGAGATGATCGCGGAATTCGCTGAATCTGAAGGATGTAAGCTACGCTTCGTATCGAGAGAGCGTCTGGGCTATCCCTTCTTTAATGGACGTCCCTATACCATCTCTTCGGACTCTGAGATCCCAGAGGAGTTCCAGCAGTATATGGATCTTTGCGACTTCCAGGCTGTTGTGTTCTACCCGGTTCGTATCAATGAGGAACTGCGGATGTATCTCCAGTTTGGTACCAGTAGAGAGCATTGCTGGGAGCAGGAGGAACTGAAGTTTCTGAATGATATCCGTAAGATTTTCCAGACCATTCTGTCCAAGCGTATCACTAGAAACTCCCTTACCTCCTCCTATGTGACTCTGGATGCGATCCTGCAGCACACAGGCTGTGGCGTAGCAGTGGTGGATGTAGAGAATCATCAGGTTCTTTTTACCAATGAAACGATCCGTCAGGCCATTCCAGATAAAACGGATCAGGATGCGCTGGAACGAATGGTATTTCTCCCTATTGAGGAGATCGGCAATAGCACCCAATTCCATGCCATAGAAGGGGATCTGTGGTTTGAGCTAACTATGACAGAGATCACCTGGGTGAATGGCAATAAGGCCCGTCTGGTGACCGTATATGACATCACGGAGATGAAGGAGTACCAGGCGAGAATCGAGCGCCAAGCATATACCGATCCTATGACTGGACTTCGCAATCGTCGTGGCTGCGAAGAGGATATCGCGAAGGAACTCCGTAAGGCGGAGAAACTACCGGATAACCAGACAGCAGGGGCTAGTATCTATATCGATCTAGATGACTTTAAGAATATCAATGATTCCCTTGGACACGAGACAGGAGATCTCTTACTTCAGAGAGTTGCAGAGGCTCTGGTTCGTGCAGCTGGTTTGGAAGCAAATGTATACCGACTCGGAGGTGACGAGTTTGGCATCCTGGTTCCCGCTGAGCATTCAGTGACTCCAGAAGCTATTGCACAGCGTGTCATCGATGTATTCCAGAATCCTTGGAATCTGAATGAGAAGCAGTACTACTGCACCTGCAGTATCGGTATCGCCTACTATCCAAGGGATGGTAGAGATCTCTCCTCCCTGTTCCGTCATGCGGATATCGCTCTGCATCAGGCCAAGCGCCAGGGCAAGAGTAAGATCGTATATTATATCGACGATGATGCGAAGAATATTGCACGTCGCCTAGATATGGAAAAGGCAATGCGCCAAGCGGTAGAGGATGGCTGTAAGGAATTTGAGGTCTACTATCAGCCTCTGGTGGATGTATCCAAGCCAGAGCATCCGGTATGTGGTGCAGAGGCACTGGTACGCTGGAACTCTAAGGAGCTCGGCTTCGTACAGCCATTGGATTTCGTCCCATTGGCAGAATACTTAGGACTGATTGTCCCGATTGGAAAGCATGTGCTCTACGAAGCGTGTCGTCGTTGTCGTCACTGGAATGACTTCGGTCATCCAGAGTATACCGTAAATGTAAATCTGTCTCTGGTTCAGCTGATTCGAGAGGATATTGTAGAAACAGTGAAGGGATCCTTGGATGAGACTGGTCTGAATCCAGAGAACCTTACCCTAGAGGTTACAGAGGGTCTGGCAATCCATGATGTAGAGTCTGTATCCAATCTCTTAAAGAAACTGAAGGAATTGGGAGTGAAGGTTGCTCTCGATGACTTCGGCACAGGCTATTCCTCACTGAATTGTCTCAAGAGATTACCTCTGGATGTGATTAAAATTGATAAGAGTTTTATTGATAATGTTGGTGAGGATCGCTATTCAGATGCCTTCGTGAAGACAGTATCTAAGCTGGCTGAAGTGATGCATGCAGAGGTTGTGGTAGAGGGTGTAGAAACCAAGCACCAGTCTGATGCATTGAAGGATATGCATATTGATATGGTGCAGGGCTATCTCTATGATAAGCCAATTACCAAGGAAGACTTCGAAGAGAAGTATGTGAAATAGTACGTTTAATTGTAATTGTGCAGTATAGCAGATCACATATGGCTGATTTAGAGAAAAGGAATCATACAGGAATACAGGAGACCCGGTATCTAGAAGAGAACTGCTAGGTACCGGGTTTTTGTTCATTAGAAAAGAGCATAAAAAATAGCACATACATCGTATGTGCTACCTAAGCGTCGTGCAGAAGATGGGACTTGAACCCACACGACATTGCTGCCACAGGCACCTGAAGCCTGCGCGTCTGCCAATTCCGCCACTTCTGCAGAGTGCGGAAGATGGGACTTGAACCCACACGACATTACTGCCACAAGATCCTTAGTCTTGCTCGTCTGCCAATTCCGACACTTCCGCAAATCTCGCATCTCTGCGCTTGATTATCTGTCACTCACCCGCGACTTTGTTATAATACCAAACCCTTATAGTGATGTCAAACCTTTTTTAACTTTTTTTTAATTTTTTTCTGGCACAGGTGTATATTTCATGCAGGCATAGCGTGGATGTGCTACATATTAACCTTATTTCGAATCGAGGTAGCAGATGAAGAAGATTATAAGAGTACAGCTTGACATTGATTTCAGTAGTCTTTTTACCATTCATTCTGGTCTAGAACTAGAGGATTCAGAAGATGCAGTGGACTCCTCGTCCATATCCCGCTTGTCTCGGATATAGTGGATGCCCTTCTCAAAGTAGATCTTCGCTAAGGCACCACATGGAACAGCCAGAAGCATACCTAAGAGACCACCTATCTTACCACCGATAATTAAGGATGCAATGACAAGCAGTGGGTGGATGGAAATGGTATGGCTTAGGAACTTGGGATTCAGCACATTACCATCGATGGTTGTAATAATGAAGATTAGGATCATGGCAAGGAGCCACTTTTTCGGATCCCAATTCATGAGACATACAAAGGTGGTAGAGGTATAGGCCATGAAGGGTCCTACATATGGAATCAAATTACCAAGACCTGTCAGGATACCAATGAGGAGAGCATAGCGGACATCGATGATGGTTAAGGTGATGGAGATAATGGTTCCACACACCAAAGCATCTAAGAACTGTCCGCGTATATAGCCAGCAAATACAGTATCTGCATCATGGACGAAGGTACGAACATGACCAATAGCCTTCTTAGGTAGTACGGACTTTAGAACATGTCCCCAATAGTGCTTCAGCCCCTCGCCATCTAACTGGAAGTAGATGGTGAAGATAATGGAAAATAGTAGTGTGGACATGATGCCAGGCAGATTGGTTAGGACTGAGCTAAGGCGAAGCACCATGTTTTTGGAGAAGGAGAGCAGTGCGTCCTGTATTGGCTTAATATACTGGGTCAGGGATTCCTCAGACATATTCATCTCATTTAATAGGTTCTTCGCATTGGCATAGAAACTATCTAAAGAATCCTTCATGCTAGTAATAATGGAGGAAGTGTCCGATACATGGAAGAGGGTGAGGTCCCTGGTGATTGCAGATGTGAGAACGGATAGCATAGCTCCCAAACCTGTAATCAATAGAATAGCGGTAATTGCAACGGCTAGTCCACGATGGGACTTGCCGCTTTTTCTAAGTAGTGGAATACGATTCAGCTGCTTTTGCAGGAAATCATCCAAGGGATAGAGGAGATATGCAAAGGCAAAACCAATAATCAATGGCTTGAGAAGCACATTCAGCCAGCTTAATGTAACGGTGATGGCTGAACCAATGGTTCCAATATTGGATAAAAACTTAAGAATCAAATAGATCAGTACAACGGTAACTATTACATAGAAGGAGATCTGGGTGTATTTCCGGCTCTCCATCTTCTTTAATTTCTTCATTTCCTTTTGCTGAAAGGATTCACTGGAATACTTTCCAGTATTTTTCATCTCTCCCATATAGGTCTCCCTTAAAACAATCCTAAGTGCTCACAAGCATTATAGATGCCATCATCTGCAACGTCTGTTGTGACATAATCTGCGAGTTCTTTTAATTCTGGAATGGCATTGCCCATGGCAACCTTGGTCCATGAATCCTGGAACATACTAATATCATTCATGGCATCACCAAAGACCACTGCATCCCTATAGTCTGCATGGAAGTGATCCATGATTTTCTTAATGCCATAGGTCTTATCCGATGGTTCCACGAAGAAGTATTCCTTGTGCCAACGGACATAAGGCAGCTTCTTAAGAGCGGTTAATTCCTCCTCCAGAGGATACTCTCCTGCGATAAAGGCCTTATAGATCTCTGGATAATTTCGAGGATCCAGGCCTGGGATAACAGTGGTCTCCATATAGTCATCGCTGGTGGCTTCCATAAAGGAATTATCCGGGACATAACGTATTGGTGTATTTTCGAAGGAGATTCCCCAAGGGATCCCCTTTTCCTTACACTCATCTATCAGGGCAACGATGTCCTCTTTTGGAAGGGGCTCTATGCCTAATAACTCATCCTGGATGGTGACGCCATATCCACCGTCAGATACCATATTGTGAAAGCCTAATTCATGCATATAATCCACAGCCATAGACTGGGAACGTCCTGTTGCAATGCAGAGAAAGTGTCCTGCAGAGCGAAGCTTCTCCAGGGCTAGTTTTGTGGAGTCCGGGATGTAGGCATTCTCATAGCCTCCAGCAGCCAGAGTTCCGTCAATGTCAAAAAATAAGTATTTCTTTTGCTTTGAAGTATTCATAATTTCCTTTTACTTTTGTTAGTGATTTACAACTCAATACAATAGCATAGTTTTCCCTGATTGGCACTTAAAAGCCGCGGCGAAAGGGGGAATTTACAAAGATTTAAGAAAAAGTCTCGTGGAATTTTATAGGACCGATATATTATGATAGAAGGCGGAATGAATGTGTAGATTACGGCTTTTTTATTACCTACGATGGGAGGAAAGAGCCGGTAGAAAGGATCCATTCTTAAAACTCTATCAGCTCTTAGGAGGATTAGCGATGTATTTACATGAAATCCCAGAGGGAATCTCACTTTACATAACAGATGCAGGAAGCCAGTCTCAGGGTGGCAGTCAGTGGACGGTGTTAACGACACCTACTCTGAAGCTTCCTGAAAAGGAACTGCAGATGGCAGCCATGCTCTGTAAGAAGCTGCACTATAGATCCTTTGGGGTGGCTCAGTTTCTAGATAATGAAAATCACGCCTATCATGCAGATCATGGTAAGATTTATTCGACCTACACAGAGATCAATCATAAGCACTATACCTGGAAGCCAGTACGAATCATGGAGGTGAAGGTTCCGTCCATGGGACATATCTGTCTCCTTTTCTCCGATGATAATCCAATAGCGGAGAATCGCCGCTCGGAGATCCGTCTCACCCTGCAGTGCCCGGTGGATTGTCTCTTAAATGGAAGGCCAATTATCGAGGGTGCAATCCTGCAGGACATTTCTATGCATGGATTCAGTATTGTTTTGATGAATAATATGACCACCCTTCGAGAGAATGATATCATCCATATCTCCTTTGGCACAGAGATCTATAATATGAAGACCAAGCGGTGGGACCGTATCCAGGAGGAACTCCAGGGGCGCGTGACACGTATTGATGCGAAGAAGCAGCCATATACCATACATGTAGGCTGTCGGATTCGTGAGGATAATACCAAGCTGAAGGAAATGGTCTATGCGAGCCAGATGAACTATCTCAGACTTCCTGAGAAAATGGATGATTCTGAGGTATTGGTTTAAGATTGTCTTTTGTGCCGCAGTTACTGCATGATCTAAGCGATAAACACCATCCAGCTGTCTGACCATCTCAATCTTTTCTAATTCTCTGATTGCCGCAGGTACGTTATACATGTAAATCTTCATATCTGACGTAACGCCAAAACAGCATGATTTACTTTCTTATTAACCACTACTGGAATGCATGTGGTATTATCTAAATCTATAATGTAACTAAATCAGACGAAGGCGGTACACCAGTAAAAATGAGTAGCATGCTAGAAACAACAACTTTCGGCAATTTAATCAAATCATTCAGGACAAAGTTCAAACTCTCGCAAAAATCCCTCTGTCGTGGACTATGCAGCACATCTGCATTGTCCAGATACGAAAGAGACGAAAGATTTCCGGAAAAAATCGTAGCAGAATCCTTGTTAGAGCGTTTAGGCATTGGCACAAATCAAATCGAATTTATAACCACAGACAAAGAGCTTTTTCTTGATAACCTGATTTGCAAGATGAATGGATCAATATATGATAAAAATCTTTATAATCAGTATCTGTTGGATTTTCATAACGGCATTAGGAATTGTAATAAGTTGTACCGACAGCTTTTCCTGCTAAAAAAAATAGAGCAAGATAATTCCTACAATCAAAGCTGTATCCTACAGGCATTATCAATAACTGACTGTCCTCCCAACATTATGGAAAAGTTTCTGTATACTACTACGGAGCTGGAACTAATGATAAGATATGAACATTATAATCAGGAAGAACTCTTGAAAATATATAGGTATACCAAGGATAACAGAAGAAGCAATATCATGTCTTCTATCAGGCTAAAGGTATTATTGCAACTAGATCAATTGACTCCAAATAAGTATACAAAAATGATTATGGTCGAAATGAAAAATGATTATAATCTCAGAGAACTGATCACATATTTTGACAGAAAGGCCGAAGGGGATTGGTCTTTTCTTGCTAAACTTTTAAAAGAGTCTGATCACGGGATGTTGAATATAGGGGGTAAAGACACATGGGGGAGTATAGAAAATCTAATATTTTAAAATATACCCGGAAATCACTTGGATTAACCCAAGAATTTGTTTGTGAATCCATCTGTGATCCGGTAACAATGTCCAGATATGAAAATGGTGTTCTAGACCCCTCCGATATCATTTTTTATAGATTAATGAAACGGATGGGAAAAAATATCAATTTGATTCATATCAACATGCCAAAAGAGTTCATCATCATGGATAACGTTATGAAAGCAACGACATCAGATATGGAAAAAGGCGAATTTCATGAAGCCATAAATCTGATAAAAAAGCTTCAAAACATAAACTCACCATATGATATTCCAGAGATTGAACAATTCTGTGGAAGAATCGAAACGATAATTGAATATATTCACAAAGAGATAACGGTAGATGATGCATTGCAAAGGCTTAGTAAACTACTTCAAAAGACAGACATTGATTCCGGCAAGCATCTTAATAGGCAAATATATACAGATAGCGAATTACTTCTATACTATAACATTGCTATACTATCTAACGAAAAAGGAAATACAGTAAAATCAATCGAAATGTTTCATTCACTTGAAGAATATATCTTGCACAGAGAAAAACTTACTGATCCAAAGTCCAGATATATAATATTTTTACACTATTCAAATATTCTAGGTCAAATGGGTGAATACAAAAAAAGCATTTCCATATGCAAGCGAGAAATCCGTTGGCTTTACAACAATAATAAAGCTAATTACCTTTATAATTATTATTACAATATTGGTTGGAATATATTTCAATTAAACCGCTGCAAATTAAACAAGAATTGCAAAAAAATATCTATGGTCTATCTTTGGACAGCTTACAAATTATGTGAATTTTATCCAGAGAACAAAGGAAATCTCAAGCGAATACTTGAGACAATGAGGAAGGTCAGTAAGGCGTGATCAAATCACATGCCACATTTTCTGTTCTCATCAAGGGTATTCGATGAATGTCATCTGTTGATTTAAAAATGACAATACTGTATCGAATAATCGCCAACGAAATAATCCCAACAATAAGGGCTGATGATAATCTTTTCACTTGAACCACCTCCAAACCAAGATTAACTAATTATTTCAAGCATAGACATAACGTATGCGGGGAATTTCCTATATTTGAAATCCCCGCATACGTTATGTCTTTATCAGGGCCAATCGATCAAAATGGCTTTAACACTGAAATAAAGGAGGTGAAACAAATGAAGATGGAACTATTAAAAAGAATCCTTGCCGAGAATAACGACAAGGGGGATAAGCTCCTGGCTTATTCTACAGATTAATTATTGCACAGTTATAGAAAAAATCCGTGTACAGATTCCTCCTGTGAATGGTACGAGGATTGTCAAATAATAAAATGGTTATGGCTTGACGAATTTAAAGGAAACACCTTAACAAGTGAGGACCGTCACGCCATATTCTGCAGCCTACGAAAAGCCTTAAATGAATCCCTATACCAAGCTATTATGGACAAAGAGAGGACAGGAGCATGAGGATGTTGCTGAACAATATAAATTTCCGTAATTACTTTATCGGCATTCTCATTTCCAATATCGGAGATTATATGGACGATATTGCAATGGCGCAGATCATATATCTGATTACGAAATCCACCTTTATTACAAGCTATGTCTTTGCAATCAAGATCATATGCTCACTAATTAGCATATTCACTTCGACTGTCGTAGACTTAGGCAATAAAAAAAGACTACTATCAAGTAGCTGTATCTTACAGGCCTTTGTAATATTGACGTTAATTATTTCTTTTAGAACCAAAACTTTATCTATTTTCATATTGATTGTATTGGTAACTATGCAAGCATTGTTCAGCACTTTTATGAAGCCTTGCCAAAATGCTATTCTTCCAAGAATCGTAGGCAAAAATGACATCATCGAAGCAAGGTCTCTGATTGAAATTGCTAATCAATTTCTACAGATATTTTCTTATTTTTCTGCCGGAATCATTGTCATGCAAATTGGACTGACCGGTGCGTTAATCATTGATTTTCTATCATTTATGGTAATGCCAATCCTCTTATTATTTGTTAATTTCAAAGATGTTACCATAAAAGGAGATAAGAATTATATCAACGAGATGAAGGATGGATTAAAATTCATAGCTGACAATAAATTATTAAAAGATGTAATGCTGTTAACCTTCATTGGTAATTTCTTGGTTGCTCCGGTTGATAGTCTGATCGTAGCGCTAATTTCCTCTCGCAACTATCGCCCAGACACCTATGCTCTTTATATGACTTCACTTGCTCTCGGCGGAATCATTACCGGTTTATTGTACAAAAAAATCAATTTACATTTATCCCCCAAGCATGTTCTAGCTGTTGGCTATCTATATGGTATGGTCAGTTTAATTGTATTATGTATCCAGAATTTATTTCTTATGTACTTTTCTGGATTCTTAATGGGTATATCTACCTATATTGTATCTGTAATGAACGCATCTCTGATTCAAATCTATACACCTGTGGATAAATCAGCAAGAACATTCAGCATATTCAAATGCTTATCATTTCTTGCAAGTCCATTAGGAATCGTGATTGCGGGAGCATTGGGCGAATATATGAATCTCGGATATGTTTTTGCTATCTACGGATTGCTCATGTCAGCTGCTGTTTTAGGGTCTTTTCTATTAGAAAAGACACCCATCCCAGCCCAAACTAACTAACAAAATTTTGAAACTATAAACTAAAGTCAAAGGGTTTCCTCCTTTGTCCCTGTTTCACATTGAGAAGGATCGGTAAAAGTTCCCCGGATCCTTCTTGATTAAAGAGGGCAATCGCCTGATCTGTATTTTCTTCTGTGAAGAAATGCAGGTCAGAAAGGGCCTGAAGACTCTCTCCGTCGCTATGATCTTGGATCAGTTTCAGGATTTCTTCCATGTCTGTCAGGATCCATGCGCGGATCGAATCTTCCATTTCTTTCTTCAGATGCCTGCCCTGCTTCAGCCGGGAAATTTCCAGATGCAGTTTTTCCAGGTTCCATCCCCCATTCAGGAGATTTTTGTCATATTCCCCATAATCATATCGGTGGCCGTTTTTCCCAAAGGAAGCCAGGAGTCGGTTCATAAGATATCCATATTCGGACGGAAAAAGAATCTCGGTCCAACCGTCTTCCTCCTCGAGATAAGCTTTCCTCAGTCGACAGTCCGTAAAAGCCTCTGCCCCGACCTTGGCAAGTGTCCTCATATCTTTACAGGTGTCTTGTGACATCAATGCGTTATAGACATTTCCAGCGATGGAAGTCAATTATGGAAATGTAAACCAGACTAGAGATTGGTTTACATTTCTCGAATGGAACAGTTGTACATATACAACTATATGGTGAAAAGTATACAAAAGACCAAATAAAAATTAGACAACTATTCACAAAAAAGAATGAATTGTATTGACATAAATGAGAGAGGAGACTATATTTTCCTTGTAATGTGGGGAGTAAGAGGAGGATTCTATTGCAAACCTAATACTTTCCAAATTTTAAAATCATTTTAACGCAGTCGGAGTACAAGCTCCGACTGCGTTAAACGCTCCGCGAGGATGCGCACGGATTCGGACAGGAATTTGTCTGCTGAAGCAGACCCGAATCCGGCGCGCAAGACTCGCAAGCGAGTCTTGACATATATACATGTACAACTTGTCAGAAGATGTGAAATCAGAAGGGGAATGTATAAAAGGAAAGGAAGTAATTATGAAAAAGTTGTATTTTATTCCAGGAAGTCAGGATCTCTATGGGGAAGAGTGCCTGCAGGAAGTACGTAAGGACTGTCAGGAGATGGTGGCTTACTTTAATGAGAAGCTAGGGGATGCAGTGGAGTTCGTTCTACTATCAACCGTTGAGACATCTGAGATCTGCGTCAATGATATGAAGCAGGTCATGATGGACGATGATTGCATCGGCGTGGTGACCTGGATGCATACCTTTTCACCAGCTAAGATGTGGATCAAGGGCTTGCAGATCCTTAGAAAGCCACTGCTTCATCTCCACACCCAGGCCAATGAGAAGCTGCCTTATGACACCATCGATATGGACTTCATGAATCTGAATCAGGCAGCCCATGGGGATCGTGAGTTTGGATTCATCCTGGCTCGTATGAATATCCCTCATCAGGTGGTGGCTGGTTACTACAAGCATGAGGACTTTATAGCAAAGGTTCGTCAGTTCGCAGATGTAGCCCGTGCCATCGACTGGTCTCATAATATGCGTGTGGCAACCTTTGGCAATAATATGCGTGACGTGGCAGTTACCGATGGTAACCGCTTAGAGGCAGAGATCCACTATGGATGGGAGATTAAGTACTGGGGTATCGGTGAGATCGTAGAGCTGTCGAAGGAAGTCACTGAGGCAGAAGTAGATAAGAAGATGGCAGAGTACCAGGAGAAGTACACCATGGCGACGGATCGAATCGATGTGGTTCGTGAGCAGGCCAGAATGGAAGTGGCTTTTGAAAAGTTCCTTGCTACCAACCAGTGCAAGGCCTTCACTGACACCTTCCAGGATCTCCATGGCATGAATCAGCTGCCTGGTATCGCTGCTCAGAATATGATGGCCAAAGGTGTGGGCTTCGGTCCAGAGGGTGACTATAAGATCGCTGCTCTGTCCGCAATCCTTCAGAAGATGTCAGAGGGCAGACCTGGTGCTACAGGATTCATGGAGGACTACACCTATGACCTGACTCCAGGAGCAGAGGTAGAATTGGCCTCCCATATGCTTGAGGTGCCAGCTCAGTTAGCCAAGAATCGCCCAGAGATCCAGGTGCATCCACTTGGCATCGGTGGTAAGAGTGATCCAGCCCGTCTGGTATTCGACTGCGTGGAAGGGGATGGTATCCAGGTCACATTGATTGATCTAGGAGATCACTTCCGCATCATCTGTGCAGATGTGGAACTGATAAAGGAGCCACATCCTATGCCAAATCTGCCAGTGGCTCACATCATGTATCGCCATAAGCCTAATTTTGAAATCGGTACTGCCGCATGGTGCTATGCCGGTGGCGCTCATCACTCTGTGATCTCTACCGCACTGAATCGCTCTGATATTGCTATGTTTGCCAAGCTTACAGGCACAGAATTAGTCACCATTGGAGAGGACACCACAGAGGCTGATTTGCAGAGATTTTTTATGAAGTAAGAGAGGAGACACACGGATTCGGACAGGAATTTGTCTGCTGAAGCAGACCCGAATCCGGCGCGCAAGACTCGCGAGCGAGTCTTTAAAATATAAACCACGCTGTAATTAGGATGTATTCATGCCAGAGAGAGAATCGCAGTATAAGAAAATCGTAAAGTACATCAAGGAGGAAGTGGCAGATGGTCACCTAAAACAGGGAGACAAGCTTCCCTCGGAAAAGGCGCTTTGCCAGCGCTTCCATCTTAGTCGGCAGACCATTCGCCATGCCACTGGGGAATTAGAGTCAGAGGGAATCATTACCCGCGTGAGAGGTAGCGGAAGCTATGTCGGAAAGCGGCAGCTGGTCAGCCGCCCACGCTATATGTCTGTGGCTGTGATGCTGACCTATGTGGATAACTATATCTTTCCACCGGTTGTCCGGGGGATATCGAGTGTTCTAGACCAAAATGGTTACTCCATGCAGATCTCCTTTACAGACAAAAGTGTCTTGAGAGAGGAGCAGATTCTTAAGAATCTCATTGAGAATGACAATATTGATGCCTTGATTGCGGAGCCGTCGAAGGGAGCTCTGCCCAATCCCAATCTGAACTACTATGAGATTCTTCGGGAGAGACAGATTCCTGTGCTTTTCATCAATGCCGCCTATCCAGGACTAGACTGTCCCTGTGTCCGCTTGGATGATGAGAAAATCGCCTATGATGCAGTGATGGAACTAGTGAAGAGAGGACATAGAGAAATCGGAGGAATCTTCCAGTGTGAGGATGCCCAAGGTATCTACCGCTATATGGGCTACTGTCAGGCGCTAAAAGAAGTAGGAATCCCTGTGGATCCCAAGCGTGTCATCTGGTTAGATACCATTGCGATTCAGAATATTACACCTTTGATTGGCTATATTCGAGATCGGTTAGGAGATGCCACCGCAGTGCTTGCCTATAACGATGAACTGGCAAGTCAGCTGATGAAGGATCTCCTTGGGCTTGGTTTACATTTGCCAGAGGACCTCTCCATCATCAGTATCGATGATGCGGACCTGGCGAAGAATACCCAGCCGGCACTTACCACCTATCCTCATCCTAAGGAGGAGCTGGGGCGCAGAGCTGGAGAGAAGGTAATCCAGATGATCCAGGGGTCAATGGAAAAAGAGGATGAACTCTTCGACTCACACCTGATCGATCGGGAGTCTGTGAGAGATATGAGAAAGGGGAAATAAGGATGCTTGAAGAATTAAAGGAGAAGGTGTGGCAGGCCAATTTGGAACTGCCCAAACACAACTTAGTGACATTCACCTGGGGCAATGTCAGCGCCATTGATCGAGAGAAGGGGCTCTTCGTTATCAAGCCAAGTGGTGTGCCATATGAGGAGCTGAAGCCTGAGGATATGGTGGTGATAGACCTGGAGGGCAATAAGGTGGAGGGAGACTTGAATCCTTCCTCAGACACCCCGACCCATGTGGTGCTCTACCGTGAGTTCGAGACTCTGGGAGGCATCGTTCATACCCATTCCACCTGGGCTACATCCTGGGCCCAGGCTGGCAGGGACATCCCATGCTATGGAACCACCCATGCGGACTATATCTACGGCCCCATTCCCTGTGTAAGGAATCTCACCAAGGAGGAGATCGATGAGGCCTATGAGACCAATACTGGGGCCTTGATTGCGGAGCACTTCCATTCCCACAACCTGGATCCAGATGCAGTGCCAGGAGTTCTCTGTAAGAATCACGGCGTCTTCACCTGGGGTAAGTCAGCAGACAAGGCAGTCTATAATGCAGTGGTTTTCGAGGAGTGCGCTAAGATGGCAGCCCTCACTGAGATGATTAATCCAGAGGTAGTACCTGCGCCGCAGGAACTGCAGGACAAGCATTATTATAGAAAGCATGGTGCCAATGCCTACTATGGTCAGGCACCTAGAAAATAGGGGGAGTTATGGGAGCAAGAGAATGTATTGAGGCGGGACAGACCGCCTTGGGAATCGAGTTTGGATCAACGAATATCAAGGCGGTTCTGACAGACCTGGAGGGCCACGTGCTGGCCAAGGGCTCACACCGCTGGGAGAATCACCTAGAGGATGGCATCTGGACCTATCCCTATGAGGAGATTACTGCAGGGCTGCAGGATTGTTATAGCGCCCTTCGGGCAAATGTAGACCAGACCTATCATGTACCACTTCGTACCTTAGGAGCCCTGGGCATCAGTGCCATGATGCATGGCTATATCCCTCTGGATAAGGAAGGGAAGCCACTTACAGCATTTCAGACCTGGAGAAACTCCAATACTCAGGCAGCAGCCGATATTCTGACCGAGAGATTCCAGTTTAATATCCCACTTCGCTGGACCATCGCCCATCTCTATCAGTGCGTATTAGACCAGGAAGAGCATCTGAAGGACTTAGACTTTGTCACAACCTTAGATAGCTATATCCACTATCTCTTAACAGGAAGAAAGTGCACAGGTATCGGCGATGCCTCTGGAATCTTCCCAATTGATTCAGACAAGTTAGACTATGATGAGAAGATGGTGGATTCTTTTGATGAATTGGTGAAGGACTGTGGATATCCATGGAAGCTCCGTGATGTTCTTCCTGAGGTCTTGGTTGCAGGAGATGAGGCTGGCGTCCTTACAACTGCTGGGGCAAAGCTCTTAGATGTCAGCGGGGAATTAGAGGACGGTATACCTTTGTGCCCACCAGAGGGAGATGCAGGTACAGGCATGGTGGCAACCAATGCGGTAGCACCACGTACAGGAAATGTGTCAGCTGGAACCAGCACCTTTGCCATGATCGTAACGGAGCGACCACTGAAAAAGCTTCATCGAGAGATCGATATGGTAACCACACCAGACGGTGCACCATGTGCCATGAGCCATGCCAATAATGGAACTTCTGATATCAATGCCTGGCATGACCTCTTCGAGGAATTTGCAGAGCTTATGGGTGTGGATCTAGAGGGAGTGAATCTCTACGATGTGCTCTATCGGAAGTCCCTAGAAGGAGATAGCGACTGCGGTGGACTCTTGAATTATGGCTACTATTCAGGCGAGGGTGTAACGAAGCTGAATGAAGGCCGTCCACTCTATGTCCGTATGCCAGATAGCAATTTCAATCTGGCGAACTTCATGCGGGCTCATCTCTACACTTCACTGGGTGCAGTGAAACTGGGTATGGATATCCTGCAGAAGGAAGAATCGGTACAAATTGACCGTATCACAGGACACGGCGGACTCTTCACCACCCCTGGCTGTGTGCAGAAGTATCTGGCAGCAGCCATCAATACTCCTGTCACTGTTATGGCGACGGCGACGGAGGGTGGCCCTTGGGGCATGGCTATTCTGGCTGCCTACTTGAAAGAGGGTGGAAGAGCTACCGAGTCTCTGCCAGAGTATCTGAATCGTGTCATCTTCTGCAATATGGAAGGGAACACCCTGTCTCCAGACCAGGAGACCGTGGCTGGTTATGAAACCTTCATTCAGCACTACAAGGATGGCCTCTCTATCGAGAAGGCTGCCATTGAAGCTGCCAAGTGGTGATATTGGATGGCTGGCCATGTCCTAGATATAACGCCGGTCGTATACTCTTACCGACTTCGTTCGCAACTTAGTAGAATCCGATTCGGAATCCATCAGAGCAAGGGAAGGAATTACAGGGATAGCTGCAGGCACAAGGATGGCTGCCGGCACAAAGGATGGCTGCCGGGACAGGGCCAGAGACACGTAGGCATAACATAAATAGAGGTAACAACTTCATTCCTGGAGGAGAAGCCAGTTAGAAGGGTATGGCCATGGGCCAGGCTTCGCGGGCGGGGATGCCCCAAGCAGAATCCAGGAACGGGGTATAAATATAGGGGTTATAGAAAGAAGGGATAAAAATGAAATTTTTTATCGACACAGCAAACGTAGACGAGATTAGAGAAGCAAATGACATGGGAGTCATCGCTGGTGTAACAACCAACCCATCTCTGATTGCTAAGGAAGGCAGAGACTATGCAACTGTTCTGAAGGAGATCACAGACATCGTCGATGGACCAATCTCTGGCGAGGTAAAGGCCACCACAACAGATGCAGAGGGCATGATCAAAGAGGGCCGTGAGATCGCAGCCCTTCATAAGAATATGGTTGTTAAGATTCCGATGACAGCAGAGGGACTGAAGGCCATTAAGGTCCTCCATAGCGAGGGTATTAAGACCAACTGCACTCTGATCTTCACAGCGAATCAGGCACTCTTAGCAGCTCGTGCTGGTGCAGACTATGTATCCCCATTCCTGGGCCGCTTAGATGATATCTCTACTGCAGGCTTTGAACTAATCCAGCAGATTTCAGAGATCTTCATGAACTATCCAGACATCCACGCAGAGATCATCTCCGCATCCGTTCGTAGCCCACTTCATGTCACACAATGTGCAGAGGCTGGTGCCGACATCGCAACCGTTCCATATAAGGTCATTATGCAGATGATTCATCATCCTCTTACCGATGAGGGTATCGTGAAGTTCCAGAAGGACTACATCGCCGTATTCGGAGAGTAAATCGCTTCATAGACGAATTAGAAGAGCACATGGGAGAGCCTTTGGGTGATTTCCATGTGCTCTTTTTAAGTTGGAAATGTAAACCAATTCTTTTCGCTGGCAGGAAACCGTTGATTATGTTTCGCGTTGCTTTCTATTACCATATTCCTTGGTTACTATTTTTTTGTATAATTGTTGCAGATGCAGTTGTAACAACCGTTATGGATACCAAGCATGCTCTTGGTCTGACAACAGATGATGGTGCGGATATCCTAATCCATGTAGGTCTTGATACTGTGAAGTTAAATGGTGCTCCATTTACACTCCGGTTCTGGTAACCAATACAGATGACTTCGTATCTGTTAAGATTGCGAAGACAGGTGCTGTAGCAGCCAATCAGTTAGAGGGCGCATAGGATGTAGATGGTAAGGGCGATAGTGTGCCAGATCATTGCACCAACGGTACCGCAACTACACCAAAGAGTATCACCATTGGTTTTAATGAGGGAACCTTCTATCCAAGCCACGAGGCAATTGACTTCTATCATCACTATGAAGAGGATATCAAGTTATTTGCAGAGATGGGATTTAAGGTATTCCGTACATCTATTAACTGGACGCGTATCTATCCAACCGGTGAAGAGGCTACTCCGAATGAAGCAGGCCTGAAGTTCTATGAGGATATGTTCACCTGCTGTAAGAAGTACAATATTGAGCCGCTGGTAACTCTATCTCACTATGAGCTTCCATATGCACTGGTTCAGAAGTATAACGGCTGGGCTGGAAGAGAGCTGATTGCTCTTTACGAGAAATACTGCCACACCGTATTCGATCGCTATAAGGACTTAGTAAAGTATTGGCTTACATTTAATGAAATCAATGCTGGTACCATGCCATTTGGCTCCGTATTATCTACTGGAACCTGCAAGGGCTATGAAGGTCCTCTGTCGGAATTACCAGATGATCCTCAGGCTAGATACCAGGCAATGCATCATCAGTTTGTGGCATCTGCTCGTGTTGTAAAGTATGCACATGAGAAGTATCCACAGTTTAAGATGGGTAATATGATCTGCTTCATTCTGTCCTATCCAATGACCTGTAATCCAGATGATGTACTGGCGAATGAGATGCAGATGCGTCAGATGAACTGGTATTGCTCTGATGTCATGGTTCGTGGTGAGTATCCTTCCTATGCAGAGGCAGTTTGGAAGAAGAATGGTGTAAAGCCTGTTATCCAGGACGGTGATCTAGAGGATATTAAGAATGGTACGGTTGACTTCTATACTTTCTCTTACTATATGAGTAATGCGACATCCTCTGATCCAAATGCAGAGAAGACAGGAGGTAACCTGGCTTGTGGTAATAAGAATCCATATTTAGAGTCCTCTGACTGGGGCTGGCAGATTGATCCAAAGGGTCTCCGTATAGCACTTGAGATGATCTATGACAGATACAGAATTCCTCTCATGGTGGTTGAGAATGGTCTGGGTGCTTACGATAAGAAAGAAGCAGATGGATCTGTAAATGATGACTATCGTATCGATTACCTGAGAAAGCATATTGCAGAGATGAGAAAGGCAGTGGAAGAGGGCGTTGATCTTATGGGTTATACACCTTGGGGCTGCATCGACTTAGTATCAGCATCTACAGGTGAGATGGCAAAGCGCTATGGCTTCATCTATGTAGATAAGTATGACGATGGTACAGGCGATTTGTCCCGTTCTAAGAAGAAGTCCTTCGACTGGTACAAGAATGTCATCGCTACCAACGGTGAGGAACTGTAAGGCAGGAAGCATACGAACCTTTATGCCTCTAGTAATATAATTTCTTTTAAACATTTATTTGGAGCATTTCGTGAAAAAAACGGAGTTTTTATGGGTCAATCATTTTTTCTATGTGATTCCTCAACCGCTGCCCCGGCGGCATAGTACATTGACAGTTGCATAAAAAAGGATCTTCCTGTAAGGTTGAGTTGCATCTTTGGCCGGATGTAATAACCCAA
>Ga0256405_10001575_pt1 | contig 61005 bp, 44 predicted proteins | sample RumenRJG_02DNA_FD_189096 | JGI IMG/M metagenome (GOLD analysis project Ga0256405, IMG submission 189096) | Bovine rumen microbial communities from Lethbridge, Alberta, Canada - RJG_02 | ecosystem: Host-associated > Mammals > Digestive system > Stomach > Rumen | place: Canada: Alberta... | reverse complement strand
AAAAGAGGACATTTTGTCCCCTAAAGTGTTGCATAGCATATATTAGCACTCAGATTCATTCCCCCAAAGTTCATTCCCCTAGGGAATTTGGATACCTCAATAAGATAGAAAACCAAATCAATGCATAAAATGAACACAACGATGTGTTCATTTTATTGTTTTGGTATAATAACATCGTGAGCAAGGTTATTTGTAAAAACTGTAATGGTGAATTCTCTGATAAATTAAGCGCTTGTCCATATTGTGGCACTATGCACAAAAAAGGGGCATACGCTAATTTTAGAAAGAAAATATCTGACATTATTGATTCATTATTAGGACTAAAAGTAGAAGTTGAAAGATCTACTAGTGTGATCATTCTTTCCGCTGTTTTAAGAGGACTTTTAATTAGTGGTTTTGTAGTAGGCTTAGCTTTAATAAATTCTTTATTTATGAATACAAATTATTATAATGATAAAGAATACGATGAAAGAAGATTAAAAGATATTATTTGGCAAAACGAAAATATATCTGTATTAGATGAAGCATATAAAAATAATGACTATGAAACTATTGATAAATTATTTAGAGACAATAGTTCTGGTGTTTATAATTGGAATCATTATTCAGCATATCTTTTAAAATCATATTATGGTCAATTAAGTACAGGTATTCAAGATTATTTCGATAAATATGTTTTACAGGATTGTTTATACTATCTTTATTATCCTGATTATTTTGTAGCTACAAGAAAAATGTCTTCAGAAGAATATGAAATATATAGACAAGATAGAGAAAGTATTATGAATATGCTTATTGAAAAGGGTTATTCTGAAAGTGAACTACAAACTATTTATGAGAATAGTAAAGATGAATATGGTTATTTAGTAGCTTCTAGTTTAGAAAAATATGTGAAAGGAGAAAACAATGGTTAATTGTAAGAATTGTGGTGCTCCTTTATCTTTAGATAATGCATATTGTCCACATTGTGGAACAGCTAATCCAGAAGCTAAAGAACATTTAGAAAAACTTGCTAAATTAGATTTAGATTATAAGAAAACTAAATTTGATGTTATTAGTGAGGTGAAAAAGAATAAAAGTGGTTATGGTGTTTTAACAATCCTAGTAGTTATATTATTATGCAATCTATTATTGATTCCTGCACATGCTTCTAGTTATAGAATTGCGGATAGATTGATTAGTAATCGAAAAAGTGTAGATGAAGTTAAGGAATTGTTAAATAATTACTTAATAGAAAAAGACTATGAAAGATTTTGTATTACATATGATAAATATGCAATAGATTATCAAAAATATAATGATTATAATCGTATATATTATCTTGCGAATTCGTTTTTAAGAGTTAAGGAACAAATAATTAATCATTTTTATGGAGTTGATCTATATGCTGATGCTTTGATTAGAGCTTGTCAAAATATCAAAGACTATAAAGATGATTATGATAGATATAAAGTTAATCAAGAAAACAATGCTATCCTTAATGATTTGAATATTGAGTTTAATTTGTTTGTGGAAACATTTTTAAAACTTAGTGAAGAAGAAATAGATAATGTTTCAAATATGAGCGAATCTGAATTATTAGTACTAGTTTCTAAGAGGTTAACAAATGAAGAAGAATAAATGGATTAGATTAAGTAGAATTCTAATAATACTATTCACTATAGTTTTGTTTTTCAATGCTTTGGCATTATTTACTGAGATAAAGAATTCTATGTCTTACAACAATCGTGCATATGGTTTGTCAAGTTTAGATGATGCTTTTGATAATGGTGAATACTATGATGTATATTTAAATTCCATTAAGAATGAAATATCTGATGAAGAATTATTAGTGGATACTAGTGAATATGAAGCGTTTGCGAGAGTTTTTAATGCATATTTAAATAGTAAAACACATCATGATGATAGTTTCTATAAAGTACTTGAAATAGAAAAAGATAATATTACTTGGAATAAAATATTTACAGTAATTGAAAGCTTAGAAAACGATCTTAAAAACAATTAAAAATCACTTCATTGAAGTGATTTTATTGTTTAACATAAGCGATTGCACAAGCATTAGGACCTATATGGGCTCCTACTGTTGCACCTACAGGAATGATATTTTGTTCCTTAATTGAATAGCCAATTTCCTCTAGTTTTGCTGCTAGTTTATAAGCATTATCTTTTACATATGTATACATTACATATATTGGATAAGCTGGATTAGGTTTTTCTTCTTGAACTTTATCAATTATATACTTTATTGCTTTATTAATTCCTATATGTTTTGAAGGAATATCTGCTTTACCTTCAGTAGAATATCCCGCATGCATAATAGGCTTAATATGACCAAGTCTTGCAATATAGTATGCTGCATTTGCGATTCTGCCATTTTTATATAAATACTCTAGAGTATCCATAACTGTATATATTTCAGTTTTCTTTTTTAATTCTTCAACAAAATCAACTATTTGTTTTGCAGAATTACCTTGATCTCTTAATTCCACAGCTTTCTCCACAAGAATTCTTTGTCCGCCAGTACCAGTTTTTGAATCAATTATATAAACACCATCATAACCAACCATTTCTTTTATAGACATAGCTGTTTGATAATCGCCTGATAAAGCAGAAGAAATAGGAATATAAATAACTTCATCATTATTGTTTTTAGCATTAGTAAATAATTCTTCAAATAAAGCAGGAGAAGGTTGAGAAGTCTTAGGAAAATTCTCATCAGTTTGTAGTCTTTCAAAAAACTCCTCTTTAGTAATAGAAATATTCTCTAAATAATTATCATCACCAAAACTTACTGACATTGGTAAATAATATACATTCATTTTTTCTAGTTCAGCCATTTCGAAATCTGCAGCTGAATCTGTTGCAATAATAACCATAGGAAAAAACCTCCTATAACAATTTTATCATGTTTATACATACAATAAAAAATGATACAATTTTGTAGTTGCGAGGTGTTTATATGGAAGAAATGATTATTAAAAGCATTGGTGAAGAACTTAGTATTTCAAGTAAACAAGTTGATACCGTTTTAAATATGCTACAAGAAGGTGACACTGTACCTTTTATTGCTAGATATCGTAAAGAAGCTACCGGTGGCTTAGATGAAGAGAAAATATTATATATAGAAAAACAATATAAATATGAATTAAATTTAAAAGAAAGAAAAGAAAGTGTTATTAATTTAATAGAAGTTCAAGGTAAATTAACTGATGAGTTAAAAAAGCAAATCTTAGCTTGTACAAAACTATCTCAAGTTGAAGACTTATATAAACCATATAAACAAAAGAAAAAGACAAGAGCTGCAATAGCGATTAAAAATGGTTTAGAACCTTTAAGTCAATATATTTTATCATTACCTATTAATGCTGATATTGAATTAGAAGCTAGTAAGTATTTAAATGATGAAATTCAAGATTCAAAACAAGCTATTCAAGGGGCTAAGGATATTATTGCTGAGAATGTCTCTGATAATGCAAATCTAAGATGGAAGTTTAAAGATTTAATTGTAAGTTCTGGGTCTATTCAAACAAAGATTAAAAAAGATGCTAAAGACGAAAAAAAGACATATGAAATGTATTATGAATATCTAGAAAGAATTATTAGTATTGCAGATCATAGAATCATGGCTATAGATAGAGCGGAAAAAGAAAAGATAATAAATGTTTCTTTTGAATATGATTTAGATCACATTAAACAATTAGCACATGAGCTTTATATTAAAGATAGTAAATCTAATTTGATTGATATTTTAATTGAGGCTATTGATGATGGTATCGATAGATTATTAATGCCATCTATTGAAAACGAAATTAGAGCTGATTTATCTGAAAGAGCACACTCTACTTCTATTGAAGTATTCTCTTTAAATCTAGAGAAATTATTATCACAAGCTCCTTTAAAAGGAAGAGTTGTCTTGGGCTTTGATCCAGGTTATTACAATGGCTGTAAATTAGCTGTATTAGATCAAACAGGAAAGATGCTTACAGTTGATAAAATATATCCTTTTAGAAAAGAAGGGGAAATAGAAAATAGTAAGAAGAAATTATTAGACTTAATTAAAAAGTATGATATTAAGATTGTAGCTATAGGTAATGGTACGGCTTCAAGAGAATCTGAAAAATTGGTTGCTGAATTGATTGAAGAAAATAAACTAGATGTTTCTTATGCAATTATTTCTGAAGCAGGTGCTTCTGTTTGGTCTGCACAAGAGCAAGCTCGTAAAGAATTTCCTGATCTTCAAGTTGAAGAAAGATCTGCCGTATCTATTGGAAGAAGACTATTAGATCCTCTTGCGGAATTAATAAAGATTGATCCTAAATCAATAGGTGTAGGTCAATATCAACATGATCTTCCTGAAAAAGCATTAAACGAAAGATTAGATGAAGCTATTATGAAAGTTGTGAATAGAGTAGGTGCAGATGTTAATACAGCTTCTATTGAACTACTTGAGCATATTTCGGGATTAAACAAAGGCATTGCAAATGAACTAGTAAACTATCGTAATGAAAATGGTAAATTTACTAATAGAAAACAATTGTTAAAAGTTAAAAAGCTTGGTGAAAAAGCTTATGAACAATGTGCAGGTTTTTTAAGAATTATTGATGGTGATGAACCACTTGATGCAACAAACATTCATCCTGAATCATATGATTTAGCTAAGCAGATTATGAAAGTATCTAATATTGATAAATTAGGTGATGAAAATATTAGTTTTAATGATTCAGAAATATCTAAATTAAATATTGATGAATATACATTAAATGATATTAAAGATTGTATAAAAGCTCCTTTAAGAGATTATCGAGATCAATTTGATGGTGCGATATTAAAATCTAATGTTTTAGAATTATCAGATTTAAAAGTAGGAGATGAACTATCTGGAACTGTAAGAAATGTAGTAGACTTTGGTGCATTTGTGGATATTGGTCTACATGATGATGGTTTAGTTCATATTTCTAGAATGTCTTTAAATAGAGTCAATCATCCTAGTGAAGTTGTTTCTGTTTCAGATATTGTGAAAGTCTATGTTTATGAAGTAGATGAAGTTAAACATCGTGTACAATTATCTTTACTTCCATTAGATGAATTATCTAAAAAAGATCAACAAAAGAAAGAAAGATCTTTAAAGAAGGCTAGTAATAGACCATATCATAATAAAAAAGAAGAAAAAGAAGTAAGTGAAGAAGAAGCTATGGCTAGACTTCTAGAAAGATTTGGTTCAAAGCATTAAAAAAATACCTAATAGGTATTAATGGTGCCGACACCGTGAATTGAACACGGGATTCATCCTTACCATGGATGCGTATTACCACTATACTATGTCGGCTTGTATATAATTTTACATTATTTAAATAAAATATCTCAAAATTAGAGATATTTTTTAATCTTATGATAGACTTGCCCGATAGGTAGTCCAACTATTGAATAATAATCACCATCTATCCATTTTATAAATTTTGCTCCATCACCTTGAATTGCATATGAACCTGCCTTATCCATAGGTTCATTTGTATGTATATATTCTTCTATTTCTTCATCTGAGAGTGGATAGAATGTTACTTTAGATACATCCGAGAATGTTTCAACATTATCTTTATATAGAATTGTTACACCTGTAACAACTTCATGAGTATTATCAGATAATTCTTTTAGCATTTTTCTTGCTTCATCAATACTATGAGGCTTTCCTAATACATCATTTCCAATTTTAACAATAGTATCAGCACCAATGACAATAGCGTCTTGATGGTCTTTAAATACAGCATTAGCTTTTTGATAAGATAGTTTTTCTATCTCTTTTACTAGATCGTTGTTATAATCTATTTTTTCATCTATATCAGAAACAATTATTTCAAAAGGTATTTTTAATAATTGCATTAATTCTTTTCTTCTAGGTGACTTACTTGCAAGAATTACTTTAGTCATTTTCATACCTCTGATATAAATAATTTAATCCTTTTGTTACAAAATCAGAATCATATTCATCAAATCTATTAATGTATGGAGCAACCATCTTACCAAGTCCTCCACAAGCAACTATATATAAATCTTCTTTTATTTCATTTTGTATTCCATCAATAAGACTTGAAAGCATACCAATATAACCTTTATATATACCAATGTTCATAGCATCAATAGTGTTATTAGCTAAGTAAGTATCAGTATGTTTAAGCTCAAACTCTGGCAGTTGTGCAGCATTTTTCCATAAAGTTTCTGCAATCTTAGAAAAACCTGGAGCAATAATACAATGTTTATATCTGCCATCCTTACTCACATGATTAATTACTGTAGCTGTACCCATAGATATAACTAATAGTTCACGATGATATAAATTATAGGCATAAGCACACATTACAAATAAATCATCACCTAAATCATGAGGATTAGGTAAATCTAAAGTAATGCCATAGTTTTTTTCTGTGCTGATATCAATGACATTATCCGCACCTACAATGCTTTCTAAAGCTAGTCTTGCTTGATTATAAGCACTAGGTACAACACAAGAAAAGATTGCTTTTTTAATGCTGTCTTCTCTTAAATTTGATTTGTAGATAAAAGATAAGAATGCACTACGATAGTCATCTTTAATTCCATCAATGCATAAAAAAGATATCTGTTCATCCTTATCAAACAAACCTAATTTTAAACTAGTGTTACCTAAATCTATTGTTAAAAGCATACTAATACATTATATAAGTTTATAATTGCAATTTCTAGTCAAATATTATATTATTATTAAGCATCATCCGGGATTGGCGGAACTGGTAGACGCGCTAGACTTAGAATCTAGTGGGCGACCGTGGGGGTTCGAGTCCCTTATCCCGGACCATATTGTTAAATACTCTCGTAAGAGAGTTTTTTATATAATATAACTATGGAGGATAAAAATAATGGCCAAAGATGAAAGATTTGAAAAAGTATATGGACAGGGAACTTTAAATGGCATGGAAATATGGGTTGATAAAGAAACAGGAGTCAATTATTTATTCCATTTTGCTGGCTATTCAGGAGGATTAACACCTTTATTAGATAATGATGGCCAACCAGTTATTACAAAACTGGCTAATTACGATTTAGAAGACTAAAACAGAAACTATTATTAGCTTCTGTTTTTTTAATCATTATATTTATCGCTTAATATTTCTACTCTTGTATATTTATCATGATTAAATGATTTAGCGATATTAACTGCTGAACACATACAATTAGAGATAAGACTTTCACATCTTGATAGTAAATATATTGCATAATAATAATTTACAGTTGTATCTTCAACAGAATCTAAATATTCTTTTCCTTGATAGAGATTTTTTTCTAAATCAGAAATATATTTAATATTTTTGAATTCTGAAAGATTATGCCTTTCTTGTGAAACAGTAATTACTTGATTTGGAAAATTATCAATCATGATTTGTAAGAAGTCAGAATCTTCAGTAGCTACAAATACTTTTTCGTAATTGTATTGTTTAATTCTTTGTTTAATTACTTCTATACATTCTTCTATTGGTACAGGACGATAATTACCTACATAATTTGCGATTATATAATCTGTGCCTCTCAATAAAACTCCCAAAACTTTTTTATCAGCGATGATATGGTCAGCATATTCTTCTATATTAGAAAGAAACTCAGGTTGTAAGATACTTTGATCTATTTTAGGAGTATATCTTTGTATAAAGTAAGTTAATACAAAACTATTAAAACACTTTACATATGCAGTATTTGTTTTATCAGCATCATCTGGAACATTTGTAAAAACAAAATATTTTGAAAGCAATTCATTTGAAAATCTTGTACAATTAGGTTCTATAAATGTTTTAATTCCTAATTTATTCATTGCTTGTTCAACAATGTTGTATGTAGATAAAATACTGCCGATACCTTCTGTTTTCCTTATAGAAAGTGATAAGTATTTAATATCTTTTTTTGGTAAATCAGTTAACCATTGAAGAATAAAGAGATTATGAAATAGTCCAATAGTACAATAATGATTTTTATTAGTATATATACCATAAAAATCACTTTGAACATAAATATGATTATTTGTCTTAGGACCATCATTTATACTAACTTTTTCTTTAAGATAATTAATAAGGTTAACTTTGTTGTCTTTAAAAGTAATAGACATATTTGTGTGTTTTAAAACTAATTGAGAAATTACAATTGTATATTCATTCACTTCTTCAAAGAATATTTCATCAAAACCTTCAAATAAATCTAAATTGATTTTATCCGTATCGTTTTCATTATAAAAGTAATAAGGAGGGAAGAATACCTCGCTCAAATAAAAATCACTATTTGGAAAAGATGAATTATTTTTTGTATAAATATCGTTATCTTCATAAACTAAATCAAAACTATCTTCAACATGAAAACGTTTTTCACCTTTTAAAACAGCTATTAAAGCTTCATGAAACATATTTGGACTATTGTCTAGAATACGATAATTGTTTTTTAAGTCTATATTTTCAATTCTTAACATATTATATCTCTACAAATATTATAATAAATTTTTTTGGGTGTAAGACAAATATGTAAAGACTCAGTCAAATGTCTAACTAATTAATTCATAATAAGTTATAATTATTGTATGAGTTCGTTTAAGATATTTAAAAGGTTTTTATGTATTTTATGTATTCTTGTTTTGTGTTCGTGTGGCAAGAATTCTTCGATTGATATCAAGTATGCGGATAATGCGTTAGATATTAATGTGGATAATTGTCTAGTTGGTTCAAGAGGTTCAGGACAAATCACAATTAATGAAGATGAAGCTATTTATATTGATCATGATTTATTAGAGAATGGTTTTGTGGAAGTACTAATAATAGATCAAAAGCATGATAGACCAGTTATTAATGAAGTTTTTGATTCTCATGGAGAATATATGCATAAATTAAATGAAGGAGAATATGAATTGTACTTTAGAGTTATTGAGAATAGCAAAGGTACAATTAATGTTTATACACAAAAGAATAAGTAAAGGAGAAAAATTATGAAGTTTTATCGTTGTAAACACTGTGGACAAATTGTCGCTATGGTTGAAAAGAAATCTTGCCCAGTAATGTGCTGTGGCGAAGCTATGGAGGAAATAGTTCCTGGAACTAGTGATGGCGCTGTAGAAAAGCATGTACCTGTATATGAAGTAAAGGATAATGTTGTACATGTAAAGGTTGGTGAAGTTGAACACCCAATGCTTGAAGAACATCACATTGCTTGGATTGCTATTGAAACAAAGATGGGCAATCAAAGAAAAGTTCTAGAGCACACAGAAAAACCAGAAGCATGCTTTGCGCTACTAGAAGGTGATGAAGTGCTTGCAGTATATGAATATTGCAACCTTCATGGTTTATTTAAAGCTTAATGATAATTGTCCTGCAAAAGCAGGACAATTTAATAAAGAATAATTATGACACTAATATATAAATTATTTAAATTAGATTCTAATAGTAGAGAAGGTGCAATTTCAGCTACATCTATTTTAAATATTGTCGTAAATCTATTTATTGCCTTACTAAAGATTGTATTTGGTGTAATTGCTTCTTCGATTGCTATTATTTCTGAAGGTGTCAACAATGCTACTGATGCTTTATCATCAGTATTAACTTTAATAGGTACTAGATTAGCTAATAAAAAAAGAGATGCAAAACATCCATTTGGATATGGACGTATAGAATATCTTACAAGTTTAATTATTTCAATATTTATTTTGGTTTCTGGTTTTGAAGTACTGATGGATTCTATTAAAAGAGTAATTAGTCCTGAGGATTTAAATATTTCTTATTATTCTTTAATTGTTGTAGCAATTTCAGCAGTTATTAAATATGTATTAGGTAATTTTACTATTTCAAAAGGTAAAAAAGTTGGTTCTGAGACTTTACAAGATGTAGGTGAAGATTGTCGAAATGATTCATATGTTTCTTTAGTAACTATTGCCACCGCATTAATATTTTTATTTACAAAAATTAATATCGATGCTTATGCAGGTATTTTTACTTCAATAATAATTTTAAAAACAGGATATGAAATTCTTTCTAGAACAACATCCGAATTACTTGGTGAACCTGCTGATCATGAATTAGTTTCTAATCTATATAGAGAAATAAGAAATACTGATGGGGTGATAAATGCTGTTGATATGGTTTTACATAATTATGGTCCAGATACATATTCTGGTTCATGTAATGTAGAAATGGATCATAATAAAACTGTTGGAGAAATATATGATATAATTCATGCACTACAAATTAAGATTGCTAAAGAATATCTTATAACTATGGTATTTGGAATTTATGCAGTGGATAAGGATTCTAATGAATCTAAAAAGCTTCATGAACAAATCGCAAATTATGTTAAGAAACAAGAACACATCAAATCCTACCATGCAATATATTTTGATAAAAAAGCTGATAGTATTTATTGTGATTTAGTTGTTGATTATGAAACTAATGATTTTGATAATATTAATAAAGAATTTGTGAAATATATGAATGAATTATATCCAAATAAGAATATCGTTGTGAATATCGATACTGAATTTGTATAAATTATTGAGTTTTTACTAAAATATAAATAAAATAATAAGTATCTTTTATTTAGGGGGTTGTTATGGTTAAAATATATCTTTCAAAAAAAGGGGAATTAGAACAAATCGAAGAACCTATTAAGGGTTGTTGGATTAATATGGTTCATCCTAGTGAAAAAGAATTGCTTGAAATTGAAGAGAAATACAATATCGAATCTGATGATTTAAGAGCCGCACTGGATGAAGAAGAAGCAGCACGTATTACTAAGGAAGATACATACACATTAGTTCTAGTGGATATTCCTGTTATTGAAGAAAAGAATGGTAAAGAAAGATTCTCTACTATTCCTTTAGGTATTATTTTAGCTAAAAGCGCAATTATTACTGTATGTTTAGAAAATACCCCTATATTAAACTTTAATCTAAAGAGTAAAAGATCTTTAATTGATACTACTTTAAAAACAAGAATGTTACTACAAATACTTTTAGAGAATGCGAAATTATATCTAAAGTATTTAAGACAAATTAATAAACAATCTGAACAAGTAGAAATAGTATTACATCAATCAGTAGAAAATCCTGCATTATTAGAGATGATGGAATTAGGAAGAAGTTTGCTTTATTTCACTACATCTTTAAAAGGAAATAATGCGGTTTTAGAAAAACTAACTAAATCTGCAGCTATCACAAAATATGAAGAAGATGAAGATTTATTAGAAGACGTTATTATTGAATCTAAACAGGCATCAGAAATGGCTGAGACATATTCAGGAGTAATTAATGGAACTATGGATGCTTATTCATCAATTATTTCTAATAATATGAATGTTATTCAAAAGTTTATTGCTATTGTTGCAATAATCATCACTATTCCTAGTATGGTATTTGATGCTTATGGTATGAATATTGATGGAGTACCTTTTGAAAAATCACCAAACGCTTTTATCATAATTGTTTTATTAGCGCTTGCTGGTTCACTTCTAGTTTATTTCTATTTCAAACATAAAAAGATGTTCTAATGGACTTAAAAAAGTCCATTTTTTTATGCCTGATTAATTCAGGCTTTTTTCATATTGACTTCAGATAAACTTCACTTTCAAAAAATAAGATATAGCCATAAGGAGATGAAATTATGGCTCAAACATTCACAAGATATGAAAAGAAATATCTATTAGATCAAAAACAGTATGAACTCTTATTAGATAAATTAAGTGCTTATATTAAGCCCGATAAATTCTATAAATCTCATATTAGATCAATCTATTATGATACAGATAATTATCAATTGATTAGAAGATCAATTGAAAAACCTGAATATAAAGAAAAGTTAAGAATCAGATCTTATGAACAAGCAAACGATGATGATAAAGTATTCGTTGAATTCAAAAAGAAATTTGATGGAATAGTTTATAAAAGAAGAACGAAAGCTGTTTGTAAAGAAGTGATAGATGATATTTATCATTGTAAATTCTTCGATGAGCAGATTGCTAAAGAGATTAATTACGCACTATCTTACTATAAAGATCTTCATCCAGCTATCTATATAGGTTGTACAAGAACATCCTATAGTGTAATCGATGATGATCAATTAAGAATTACATTTGATTCAGATATTAGATATCGAAGAAAAAAATTATCTTTAAGAAGTAATGAAGAAGATAAAGAAGTAACAGATAAAATCGTAATGGAAATAAAAGTTGGTGAAGCTATGCCATTATGGTTAGTAAAAATATTAGATGAAGTACATGCTTATCCTAGAGGTTTCTCTAAGGTAGGAACAGCGTTTGAAAAGGAAATGAAGGAGGCTCTCACATGGAAAACATATTCGCAAGTATATTCAATGGAACACTCACAGTTGGTACATTCTTATTAGCAATTGTGATCAGTATAATTCTAGGATTAATCCTAGCTATAGTATTCATGTATAAGAATACATATACAAAATCATTTGTCTTATCACTAGTATTAATACCTGCGATTGAAACAGTGGTTATTATGCTAGTAAATGATAATTTAGGTGTAGGCTTATCAGTTGCAGGATCATTTGCTTTAATTAGATTCCGTTCAGTTAAAGGCAATGCAAAAGAATTGGCTACAGTGTTTATAGCTATGACAATTGGTATTGTTTGTGGTACAGGTTATGTAGCTTTAGCAAGTATCTTCACACTATTATTATGTGCAGTTATGCTTGTATTAACTTTATTAGATTTTGGTAAGCAATCTGAAAATGAAAGATACTTAAAGATTACAATTCCTGAATCATTAAATTATGATGAAGTATTTACACCAGTATTTAAAAAATATACCAATTATTATGAATTAGAAACAATCAAAACTTTAACTTTAGGTTCTTTGTTTAGAGTAGATTATAGCGTAAGTTTAAAAAATCCAAACAATACTAAACAATTTATTGATGAACTAAGAACTTTAAATGGTAATTTAGAGATTATGTGTGGTAAACCTGCCACAAATAGGGAGGAACTATAATGAAAAAAATCATATTACTATTGTTTCTTGTATTGTGTTTAAGTGGATGTAATACAGTTGTTTCCACTAATACAAATACTGAAGATGTAAATGCATATAGTTTAAGTTTTAGCGAAACTGATAATGATTCTACTTACTCAGTTAATGATTCAACTTATATTGAACTTGGTAGTGAAGATGTTAAGATCACAAAGGGTGGAACTTATATTTTGCAAGGAACACTAGAAAACGCAAGTGTTATTGTAAATGTATCAAAAACTGAAGATGTTAAGTTAGTGTTAAATGGTGTAACTATTAACTCTGATGATTTTGCAGCAATCTATATTGCTGAAGGCGATGAAATAACTATTACTTTAAATGATGGCACAGTTAATACTTTATCAGATTCTGGTACATATACTCAGATTGATGATAATGATGTTGATGCAATTATCTATAGTAAAGCAGATTTAGCTATCAATGGTAATGGAACATTAAATATCAATACTAATAATCATGGTATTGTATATAAAGATGATTTAATTATCACTAGTGGTACATATAACATTACTGCTGCTGGACAAGGTCTTAAAGGTAAAGATTGTTTAAAGATCTCTGATGGTACATTTAATATTAATTCAGGTAAAGACGCATTAAAATCAGATAATGATACTGATGAATATAGAGGTTATGTATATATTAGTGGTGGTACATTTAATATTAATAGCCAAGCAGATGGAATCTATGGTTTAAATTTGGTTACTATTGATGGTGGTGATTTCAATATTGTCACAAATACATCTAATAATGCTGATTCATATAAGGGTATTAAATCTAGTAAAGAAATTGTGATAAATGGTGGAAACTTTGTTATTGATGCTGCAGATGATGCAATGCATAGTGATGGTAGTATCACAATTAATGATGGTACTTTAAATATTGAATCTGATGATGATGCAATACATGCAGAAACACTACTAACTATCAATAATGGTAGTATTGATATTAATTCTTATGAAGGTTTAGAAGCAACTTACATCCAAATTAATGATGGAACTATAAATGTCTATGGAAGTGATGATGGAGTTAATGCTGCTCAAAAGTCTAATGAATACACTGCGACATTTGAAATGAATGGTGGATACTTAAATGTAAGTGTAGGACAAGGAGATACTGATGCAATTGATTCTAATGGTTATATTTATGTCAATGGCGGAACAATTGAAATAACTGCCCAATCACCATTTGATTATGATATTAATGCTGAATATAATGGTGGAACCATTATTGTAAATGGTGTTGAAACAAATCAAATCACAAATCAAATGATGGGTGGCATGCATGGTGGAATGTTTAATAATAATGGAGGTCAGATGCCTGGTGATAATCAGTCATCTGACTTTGCCAATACTCCTATGGGCCCACAATCTGGTAGTCAAGGAAATAACTTTGGATATGGTGGTCCTAGAAGATAAAGCAGGCAACTGCTTTTTTAATATGAAAGTACTTTCTATAATAGTTTAAAGATTATATAATTTAAGTAGAAGAATATGTCTGAATTAAGAGAATTTAAATGTCCAAATTGTGATGGCAGACTTGAATTTGATAGCCATACACAAAAATTAAAATGTCCATATTGTGATGGTACTTTTGATCCTGATTCTTTTGAAGATGCAAAAGAATTTGTAGTTGATAATTCAAATTGGGATGATAGTGATTTAGTTACTTATACATGTAATTCATGTAATGGAGTTATTATGGCAGATAAAAATACTGCCGCAAGTTCTTGTCCTTATTGCAATAATCCGGTAGTTATGAGCGGTAATGTTTCTGGTGTTTTAAAACCTAAGAAGATACTTCCATTCTTATTAGACAAAGACCAAGCAAAACAAAAATATAAACAACATCTTAAAGGAAAGATTCTATTACCTAGAGCTTTTAAATCAGATGCGACAATCGATGAAATAAAAGGTATCTATGTTCCATATTGGATATTTGATGGCAAAGCTAAAGCTAAGATGTGGTTTGATGCAACTAAAACTAGAACCTGGAATGAAGGTGATTATACCATGGTTGAAACTAGTTACTATAAATTATATAGATCAGGATCTGTAAGATTCTCTAAAGTTCCTGTAGATGCTTCTAGTAAAGTTGATGATGATATAACCCAATCAATAGAACCATTTAATTACCAACAAAGTAAAGATTTTAATCAATCTTATTTAGCTGGTTATTTTGCGGATAAGTATGATGTAGATGTGGAAGAATCTAGAGAGGTTGCGAATAAACGTATCTCTAATTCAACAAAAGCACTTTTTGCATCTACTACTGCTACTTATGATTCTGTTGTGCCTAGTGCAAGTAGTATTGAAATTGGCAATGGTAATCAAGAATATGTAATGTATCCAGTATGGTTATTAAATGTTAAATATAAGGATAAGTATTATACTTTTGCGATGAATGGACAAACTGGTAAGTTTGTAGGAGATTTACCTGAAGAAAAGGGTAAACTTGCATTTTTAAGTATTGGTATATTTTTAGGAGTAATGTCTATTAGTACTTTAATACAGTATTTATTGTATATATTTGGATAGTATGAAAAAGTTATTTAAATTATTATTTATTACACTATTATTATTTATTAGCTGCAACAAGATATATGCAGATGTTCCTAGTGTGTCAAATGATATTCATGTAACTGATTTAGCTGGTTTACTTACAAGTGAAGAAGTAAATACTTTAGAAAATGAATTAAGGAACTTATCTAATAAATATGGCATGGATATTTTAATTCATACCACAAATACTACTAATGGATTAGATACTAGAGATTATGCAGATGATTTTTATGATTATAATAACTATGCAGATGATGGAATTGTCTTAGTTATCGATATGGAACACTATAATATGTATATTTCTACTAAGGGTAAGGGTATTGATTATTTTACTGATTATGGAATAGATTATATATTTAATAATATTGAGAATTCTTTATCTAATGGTGAATACTACAATGCTTTTAAGCGTTATATATCTGATAGTGATTATTTAATTTCTGAAGGTATTAGTGGCAATATTATTGATATTGATAATAAACCACAAAGATTTGGTTTTGGTAATATTAGTATTTCTGCTATTATTGCGGCTATATCTTCTGGTATTTCATCTTTATTTTTTAAAGGACAACTAAAAAGTGTTAGTAAGCAAAAACTTGCACAGAATTATGTAGTAGATAATAGTTTTGTGCTTACTGGTATGTCAGATATGTTGGTGAATAAAAATATAACTAGACATTTAAGAAGTAGAAGTAGTTCTAATTCTTCTTCAGGTCATTCTGGTGGAGGTTCTAGTGTTCATACGTCTTCAAGCGGTTCTACTCATGGTGGACATGGTAGAGGCTTTTAGAATAAACAATTAAATTCAAAGGAGGAATAAATATGGGTTTAATTAAGGCTGTAGTAGGTTCTTTAGCTGGTACAATTTCTGATAGTTGGAAGGATTATTTTGTATGTGATTCTTTAAACAACGAGACTTTAATGGTCAAGGGAACTAAAAGAGGTTATAGTGGCTCTGATGAAGTAATCACAAATGGTTCAGGTATTGTAGTAAATGAAGGCCAATGTGCACTTGTGGTAGAGGAAGGCAATATTTTAGAAGTTGCTGCTGAACCAGGTAGTTATACTTTTGATTCAAGTATGTCTCCTAGTATCTTTGATGGTGGTATTGAAGCTTTAAAGAAAACTTTTGAAGATGCACTTGGAAGATTTACTTATGGTGGTGATGTTAATAAATCACAAAGAGTATACTATGTTAATACTAAAGAAATCATGGGCAATATGTATGGAACTTCAACACCTATTCCTTTTAGAGTTGTAGATAAAAATATTAATCTTGATGTTGATGTAAAAGTTAAATGTAATGGTGAATATACATTTAAGATCGTAGATCCATATACATTCTATAAGAATGTTGCAGGAAATAAAGCTGATAGATTTGAAAAGAGTGATATTGCTTCAATGATGAAAGCTGAATTATTAAATGCTTTAAATCCAGCTTTCGCAAAGATTTCTGCAATGGGTATTAGATATTCTGAATTACCACTTCATACTTATGATTTAAATACTGCTCTTGCGGAAGCATTAAATCAAAAATGGTTAAAGGAAAGAGGAATTGAATTAACTAATATTGCGATTAATTCTATGTCTATTCCTGAAGAAGATGAAAAGAAGATTAGAGATCTACAAATGGCAGCAGTTAATAAAGATAAAGATATGGCTGATGCAACAATTGTTACAGCTACAGCTGATGCTTTAAGAGATGCTGCAAATAATGAAAATGGTCCAGCAACTGCATTTACAAATGTTAATTTAGTAAATAGTGCAGCAGCAGGTATCTTATCTAACAATCAAGGAAGTAGTCAAGTTGGTGGCTATTGTCCAAAATGTGGCAAGCCTCATCCAGCAGGTGCTAATTTCTGTCCTAGTTGTGGTCAACAACTTCAATAATTGATTAACTTGTCCTTAAAGGACAAGTTTTTTTATATATTATTTGATATTATATATTTGTGAAATTTACGGATTTTCTATCACTTTTAAGTGGCTTAACAATCTTCCTGTATGGAATGGAAGTCATGGGCAATGGCTTTAAACATTTTGCGGGAGGAAAACTACAAGATACTTTAGAAAGATTAACAAAAAAACCATTTGTGGCAATGATGGCTGGTCTTTTAGTTACAGCTTTAATTCAATCATCAAGTGCTACTACTAGTATGCTTGTGAGCTTTGTTGATGCAGGAATAATGAAGGTTTCACAAACTGTCTATGTAATACTAGGAAGCAATATTGGTACAACCATAACAGGTCATTTAATGGCCTTAGATGTAGGATTAATTGCACCAATTATGGCTTTTATTGGTGTATGTTTAATCATGTTTGTAAAAAACGATAAACTAAATGCCTTTGGTGAAATACTAATGGGTTTAGGTTTTGTGTTTATTGGAATGGAAATGATGTCTAGTGGTTTAGCACCACTTGGTGATTCTGAATATTTCTTGAGTATAATATCTAATCTACATAATCCATTATTTGGTATTCTTGCAGGTTTAATAGTTACGGCAATTGTACAATCATCTTCAGCATCTTTAGGTATTATTCAATCACTTGCAAAAGGTGGTCTAGTTTCCATTAAAGATGTTATGTTTTTTAATTTAGGTCAAAATATAGGTACTTGTACAACAGCTTTACTTGCTTCATTAAGCTTTAATAGGGATGCTAAAAGGGTATCAATAATAAATATTATTTTTAATCTAGTAAACGCTGCATTATTTACAATCCTTTATTTATTATTCCCATTTGAATTATTCTATGAATCTCTAGCACCTTCAAATGTAGTAGCACAAATTGCTTTGATGCATACTTTTACTAATGTTGTGACATCCATAGTATGTTTCCCAATCGCAAATTTCCTAGCAAAATTAGCTTATATCATCATTCCTGATCAGGGTAGTGAAAAAACACTTCAACCCGAAGTTAAACAAGCCTCTAATATTGAAAACAACCAAGTATTTAATATTTATGCTATAAACGTTGAAATTAATCATATGTTAGATATAGTATCTGAAAACATAAAAAAAGGTTTTGATAGTTTGTTAGAGCACTATTCAGCTATTGATTATATTGAAAACAATGAAAAAGTAGTTAATCAAATAAATGAAGGTATTTCTAATAATTTAATGTTATTAATGGCCAGTGATATAAATATGGAAGAATCTAAACAAGCTGCTAAGATGTTTTCAATAAATATTGATTTAGAAAGAATGTCTGATCATAGTGTAAATATTGGAGAATATTCTAAAGAATTAATAGAAAAAGATTTATCATTTTCTATACAAGCTTATGATGAAATCTATGAGTTATCTACATATATCTTAAATAATTTAGATTTAATTATATACATGATTGATTCTAGTGATTATGATGTTATTGAAACAATAAATAATAATGAAAGTATTATTGATGATTTATGTAAGAAATATCGTGATATTGAAATACAAAGAATGAAAGATAATAATCAAGAATCTGAAACAGGTATCATCTATTCAGAATTACTAATTGATATTGAAAGAATAGGTGATCACATAGTTAATATAGCTGAAAGCTTATATAAGAATTAAAAAAGTACAGTTTAACTGTACTTTATTTTTCTAATGGGGCGATCGACGAGACTCGAACTCGCGAGTGCTAGAGCCACAATCTAGTGTGTTAACCAACTTCACCACGACCGCCATATGCTTATATATTCTAACATAATATAAAAACTGTTTTCAATGTTAGAATATTAATGTGATTGAAATTAAAGGAATACCATTTGAGGTAGAAATAGAAAGAAAGAGAATTAAGAATTTATATTTAAGAGTTGAAGGTAATAAAATATTGGCTTCTGCACCTTTAAGAATGCCTAATTATGAAATATATAACTTCATTAATACTAAAAGAAACTGGATATATAAAACATACAATTATTATGAGTATAAAGAAAATGTTACACATATGTATAAAGGTGGAGATATTTTTTATGTCTATAATGTACCTTTTAAATTAGTTAAAAGTATTGGTAAAAAGAATATCGTTATAAAAGAGAATACTATTTATCTTACTTATAAAAATGATTCTGAAGATGCGATTAAATATCTTTATAAACATTTTGATAAATTATTATTGATTAAAGCAGATGAGTTTTTAAATAAGCATTTAGGTTTTCTTTCAGATTATGGATATAATCAAATACCTACTATAAAATGTAAAATAATGTCTTCTAAATGGGGTGTTTGTTATACAAGAAAGAATATGATTAATATTAGTTCATATTTAATTCATTATCCTTTTGAATGCTTAGAATATATTGTTGTTCATGAAATGACACATTTTATAATACCTAATCATTCTAAAAGATTCTATGAAATAGTTTCTAATAATATGCCTGATTATAAAAGAGCTTCTGATAAGCTAAAACTATGAAAAAATTTACATAATACTTATACTTGAAAGATTAGTCAATAAAAAGGTAAAATTAAGACAGATACAAGGAATGTAAAATAATATGGGATTATTGCTTTGTTATAAAAACAATATCTTGAGGGTAAATAACTCTTTACCTGTCTTTTGCATAAATTAATCTTTTCAAGTGGACGCTATTTTGCGTTCACTTTTTATTATTTGATTTCAGGAGGACACGAAGATGAATCAAAAACTAAATGATGCATTATTAATTGCTTGCAGTGAAGGAAAGCTTGATGATGTAAACGAACTAATTGAAAAGGGAGCTAATGTTAATTGTAAGAATGGTGATGGTAGAACTGGTCTTATGAGAGCTTCAAAAAGAGGATATGATCAAATAGTTAAAAAACTAATTGAATGTAATGTTGATGTAAGAGCTAGAGACAAGAATAATGATACTGCATTAATGGGTGCTGCAAAACATGGACATAGAGATATATGTGAAATGTTAATTGAAGCAGGAAGCGAAGTTAATGCTCATGATAATACTGGAAGAACTGCTTTGATGAGAGCTGCCTTCCAAGGAGAATTAGGAGTTGTTGAGTGTTTAGTTGAACATGGTGCTGATATGGATACAACTGATCAAAAAGGAAGAACTGCTTTGATGGAATCAGTTACAGCATTCAAAGTTGATGTAATTCATTACTTACTAGCAAAAGGTGCTGATGTAAATAAAAGAGATAATGAAGGTTGCACTTGTTTAATGAGAGCAAGCTATGGTGGATATAATGATTTAGTTAATTTCTTACTACAAAGAGGTGCTGATAAAACAGTAAAAGATAATGCAGGTAGATCTGCAATTGAGTATGTAAGAAATAAAGATAATCAAGAATTAATAGATTTATTAAAGTAAAGGGGATTAAATATGAAAGAATACTTATCAAAAGATATTAGAAATGTTGTATTACTTGGACACTCTGGTTCAGGTAAAACTGCTTTTGCAGAAGCTGCATTATTTGCAACTAAAGCTATTGACCGTATGGGCAAGACAACTGATGGTACTAGTTCTATGGACTATGATCCAGAAGAAGCAAAAAGAGGCCTATCAGTTTATACAGCCTTAGCACCAATTGAATATAAGAATGTAAAGATTAATTTATTAGATACACCAGGATATTTAGATTATGAAGGAGAAAAAGTATCTGGTGCTGCAGTTGCGGATTTAGCTGTTGTAGTAGTATCAGCTAAAGAAGGTATTGAATCTGGTACAGAAAGTGCTGTTAAACTATGTAGAAAGAATAATCTTCCTGTTGTTTTCTTAATTAATAAGATTGATGATGAAAACGCTAATTTTGAAAAGACTTTCGATGAATTAAGAAATAAATTTGGTTCTTCTGTAGTACCTTTTGAAATACCTGTTATGGAAGGAAATAAGATGACAGGTTCTAGTAAGGTATTAGAAGATAGTGGCAACGTACATTATGATCAAATAGCTGAAGCTATTGCTTCTGCTGATGATGCTTTAATGGAAAAATTCTTTGAAGGAGAAGCTTTTACAGCTGAAGAAACTGCTAAAGGTTTAAAACTAGCTCTTAGATCTGGTGATGTTAAACCTGTATTTGCTTCTAGTGCTACAAATTGTCAAGGTGTTGAACAATTATTAGACTTCATTAAAGAAAATGCTCCTGTATATTGTGAACATGAAACTGTTAAAGATAAGAATGGCACAGAATTAAAAACTGATGATTCTGAAGCATTCTCTGCATTAGTATACAAAACTGTAGTAGATGCTTTCGTTGGTAAGATTTCTTATGTGAAAGTATGTTCTGGTAATTTAACTGCTGCTACAGCTTTATATAATTCTAAAAAAGACCAAGCTGAAAAAGCAGGTGGTTTATTTGTAGTTTCTGGTAAACAACAAATACCAGTTAATAAACTATCTTGTGGTGATTTAGGTGCATTAACTAAACTTGCAGTTACTGAAACTAATGACACATTATGTACAAAAGAAAAACAAGTTGTATTTGCGGATATTGAATACCCTCGTCCAATGTTAGGTATGGCTGTTTCTCCAAAGACTAAAGATGATGAAGATAAGATGTCTGATGCTTTAAAGAAAGTTTTAATTGAAGATAAATCATTAAACTTTGTAAGAAATGGTGAAACTGGTGAACAAGTTTTATATGCCGTAGGTGATCAACAAATCGACGTTGTCGTTAATAAGTTAAAGACAAGATATAAAGTTGAAATTGAACTAAAAGAACCTAAGGTACAATATCGTGAAACTATTAGAGGTAAATCTGAAGTTCAAGGTAAGTATAAGAAACAAAACGGTGGTGCAGGACAATTTGGTGATGTATGGATTAGATTTGAACCAAATCCTGAATCAGAAGACTTAGTATTTGAAGAAGAAATCTTTGGTGGAGCAGTTCCTAAGAACTTCTTCCCATCTGTAGAAACAGGTTTAAGAAACTGTATGGGTAAGGGTCCTTTAGCAGGATGCAAAGTTGTTAATGTTAAGGCTACGTTGTATGATGGTTCTTACCACCCAGTAGATTCTAAACCTAACTCATTTGAAGCTGCTGCTAGACTTGCATTTAAAGCTGGTATTCCTAAGGCTAATCCAATTCTATTAGAACCAATTGGTAAAGTTACAGTAATCTGTCCAGAAGAATATACTGGTGATATCATTGGTGATTTCAATAAGAGAAGAGGTATGATTATGGATACTGGTGCAGCTGATACAGGCGAAGCTAAGATTGATGCTGAAGTACCAATGGCTGAAATGTTGAAATACGCAACAGAATTACGTTCTATGACAAAGGGTAGAGGATCATATGTAATTGACTTTGATAGATATGAACCAGCTCCACAAAACGTTACTGATAAAGTAGTTGCTGCTACAGCTGCTGAAAGAAAAGACGAAGACGAAGACTAATAATGATAAGATGGCACCTGAAGGTGCCATCTTTCTTTTAATAAACTTTTATTAATTTTTAACTATTAGATGAAGCTTGTAATGTAACATTATATTTTAATTCTTCATCATTTCTTAATAATGTAACACTTACAACTTCACCAATTTCTTTAGAATCTAATATCTTAGATAAATCTGCATATGTATTAACTTGTTGATCATCTATCGCGGTAATAATATCATTTGCTTCAATACCAGCTTTTTGAGCACTGCCACCTTCAATTACTTCTGAGATCACTACACCTTTAAGACTATAATATGAAGAAGTTGTATATACTTTAACTCCAAGTGCAGCTCTATCTTTAACATAGCCATATTCAACTAAATCATCGACAATTCTTAATACAGTATTTGATGGTATTGCATAGCCCATACCTTCAACGCTTGTAGTGAAAGTAGATGGTCTTTTCGCATTAACTATACCTACAAGATTACCATTATTATCAAATAATCCTCCACCAGAATTACCCGCATTAACTGCAGCATTAGTTTGAATTACTGTTAAATATACATTATTCACATATATTTCTTTTTCTAAAGCAGAAATAATACCATCAGATACTGATTTTCCTAGTCCTAAAGGATTACCAATCGCAAAGACATCTTGTCCTAAAACTAATTGTGTTGAATCTAATAAAGATGCATATGGTAAACCATTTTTATCAATCTTTAATACTGCCAAATCTGTTCTAGTATCATAACCAATTAGTTTACCTTTAACTATTTCACCATTATATAGTTTTATTTCTATAGAATCTTCATCAACAATATTTTCAATTACATGTGCATTTGTGACAATATAACCATCTTCAGATAGTATTACACCAGATCCTGCAGAAGTAGAAGTAGAAGATCCTCCTCCAAAGAAGAAGAATGAAGAATTATTATTAGTTCTAACTGTACAAGTGATTTCTACTACTGTATCATAGGCTTTTTCAATGACTTTTGTATAATCAGATTTTTCATATGAGGTATATTCAACCTCATTTAATACCACATTAGATCCTCCAGCAATACCATTCACATTTCTATTAAAGTAAGACATCACTCCAAAAGTTCCAACGCTAGAACCTAATAATCCTACTAAGAATATAATAATTAGAGTTTTAAAATTAAGTTTCATTTTAAGCACCTCCTACATATTAATATATATCTATTATGTGAATTTAATCTGAATTTTACTATTATTAAACAAAAAGTTATAATTTTTGTATGGAAAAAAAAGAGCGAAAAGTCTCTAAAAAATACGCTAAAAGGTATTTTAATATAGTAGGGCTATTTTTAATATTGTATGCCTTATTTGTATTGATATTCCCTTATTTGTTTCACACTTACATGAATATTAGCAATTCATTTATTTTAAATGATAAGATTTTATATTTTGGAATATACTTTATAATAATTCTATTTGGTACTATAATCCCATTTTTTATGATGAGATTATATTTTAAAGTTGATAAAAGAAAACTAAATAGAAACGTGAATGCGACATTTGTGAATCTATTTGTACAGACGATTGTTTGTTTTACACTATGCCTTGGTTTAACATATGTTTCTAATTTAATATTTCCACGTTTTGGCTTAGAGTCTGAATTATTAAGCAATATTGGCTTTAGTTATTCTAGTGGTTATTTAAATGAACCATTATATATCTTTATGCTTATAATAGTTGCCCCAATTATTGAAGAATATGCTTTTAGAGGTGTTTTATTAAATACTCTAGGTAAATTTGGCAAGAATTTCGCATTATATGCAAGTGCGATTATATTTGCGGTAGCACATATCAGTTTTTCAGAAATGATTCCAGCTTTTGCTATGGCTATAACTTTAGGAAAGACATCATATAGATATCGCAGTATAAAACCTACAATTATCATTCATATCTTATTTAATCTATTACTTTATATACTATGTATTATTCCTCAAACTGTAACAAGATATGTTGCATATGGATTAACTGTGACTTTTATTTTAACAATCTATCTAATCCTAAGTGGATCTTACCAACAAGTTAGAATACAAAAGACTCACTCTATCAAGAATACAAATCTATTATTCTATTCTACTTTTACAATAATACTAGCGATACTGTTAATGATATTATCATCGGTATTATTTCTTATAGAAATATAAGCAAATTGCCTCTATTATTTATGTAAAAAAACGCCAATGGCGTTTTATTTTATATGGCTGCGGATGAAGGAATCTGAAAATAGCCATTTAATAAAATTTCCAATATATTAGATATAAATAACTAAACTTATAAAACACCTATATTACTTACTTTTTACGATATTAAAGATTATTACATTTATTTACAAATAATTATGCATCTTTGTCTATTTTGAAAGAATCTTATCAAAATCTTATCAAAATTTATAAGGAGACAATGATGACCAGATTAATAAAACAATATAAAACTAATTTTACTTTTTTCAATAATGACATCTTCAAAGATAAAAGACTATCTTACAAAGAGTTAGGATTGTTATGTCAAATGATGTCTCTTCCTGATCATTGGGAATTTAGTGTAAGAGGATTAGCTAGCTTACACTCTGATGGAAAAATAAATAATACGCAAATATATGAAGCAGGCTATCCAATAAGTGATGAAAATACAATAAAAGCCACTAGAAAAGCTATTGAAGTATTCTCAAAACTAGACAGCAATGATATTGTCATATTCCTTTTATCTGGAGGTGCCAGTGCCTTATTTGAAGATAATGATATTGGACTTGAACAATTACAGGTCATCAACAATCAGATGCTTAAAAAAGGATTGAATATAGAAGAAATAAATACTATCAGAAAGAAATTATCCAATGTTAAAGGTGGTAAGTTTGCACATATATGCAAACCGCAAAGATCTATTCACTGATATTGTCTGATGTTCTTTCAGATCGTCTGGATATGATTGGTTCTGGTCCTACAGCCAAGGACATGACAACTTCTAAAGATGCGCTAAAAATAATAGAAAAAACATAAACTTAAATTATCTGATAAAGCTTTAGATATTATATCCAATAATAAAAATATTGATGTAGATAATTGTGACAATCATATCATTGGTTCAGTTAAATTATTATATAATGCTGCATGCAGACATGCGAAGGATTTAGGCTATAAAGTTATCGGTTTAAAGGATGATGTTGATATCAATTGCAGAAAAGCTGCAGATTATCTTTTTGAAGAAATAAAGAAATATGAAAATAAAAAAGAAAAGATTGCTTTGATTATGACAGGGGAAACAACTGTTGAAGTTAAAGACAATGGTTTAGGTGGAAGAAATCAGGAACTGGTATTTTACCTATCAAAGAAAATAAAAGATATGGATAATGTATTAGTCATGTCTTTAGGATCAGATGGTACAGATGGTCCAACTGATGCAGCTGGAGGATATGTAGATGGAAAGACATATCAGAAACTCAAGAACAACAATATTTCATATAAAGATATACTTGATGATAATGATTCATATCATGGTTTAAAACAGATAGATCAACTAATTATCACTAGTGCTACAGATACAAATGTGAATGATATATGTATTGCACTTATTAATGGCTAAGCAGCAAACGCCATAGTATTTTTTTAGAACTGATAGTAATAATATCGTATATAGGTATACCAATCCATGATTATGCGCATTATAGAATACATTATGAATTAAAATTATTAATTAATGTATACTTATATTAAGGTGTGCAGATTTGCTGAAACTGATATAGTTATGTGAAACTTCCAACCTGGTTATTTATAAAGGAGAAAATTTACTCATGAAGAAATTCATTATAAATATTATTTTATTGACATTAATCCTGATCACGTTTACTGCCTGTACAAATAGCCAGGAAATAGTTGATAATAAAACAATTTTTACTGGTGAAGAGGAAGTATCTTATGCTTTAGGTAAACAGATACAAAAACAATTGGAGGTAGATAAACAGATATTGGAGTATATTGAAGATCCTAAGTATACCTTTGATGATCCTATGGTTCTAGTCAATCCATATGATATATCTCCTTTGTCAGCTTTGATAATATTTCAGACTGAGGATGAAACATCTATTCAGGTTGATATCAATGATTATTACTTATATACAACAGTTGAAAAAGCTAAGAATCATGTTATTCCTATATATGGTTTACTTGATGAATATAAAAATATTGTTCGTCTTGTAAATGAAAATAATCAGGCAAAACTGATATCTATTGAAACAGAAAAATTCAATGGTAATCGTTTAAGAGTGGAACAGTTAAAGCAAGATAAATTGGATGATAGAGTTTATTATCTATCACCAAACTTTGTAGAAAACTGTGTATATGATAAATATGGCAATCTGCTTTGGTATGTGAAGGATGATTATGCAGGTGATATAGAATTTCTAGATAATGGTCATTTTATGATTTCTGATCCAAATCAGGGTACCAATGGTGTAAAGATCAATTATTCCAGTTTTTTAGAAATGGATTATCTAGGTAGAATATATAAACAATATATAACTGAGTTTGGTTATCACCACGAATTGGTTCTATTGGATAATGGTGATATTTTAACTACGGGAGCTAATGATGATTCACCTTTTCTGGAAGCTGTTTTATTTATTATGGATTCTAAAACAGGAAAAACAAAATGGAGTATCGATTTCTATGACAAGCTGCATGCTATAGCTCCTGCTTGGATTGAGAGTCTGGGTGATCAATTTGACTTTGTTTTAAATTCCATTGATTATGATCCAGACAATAATAATGTATTGTTATCTTTTAGAGGTATTGGTGTAGTAACATTATTTGATTTAGACAGTGAAGAATTCATCTGGATGTTTGGTGATCCTGATAATCTTCCTGATGAATTTGATCAGTATCTATTAGAAAGAGAAGATGATATCAAATATCCTTATGGTGAACATAGTGCTTTCTTTACCAAAGATGGTAATTATTCATTCCATAACAATGATGCTGATCAGTTAAATGCCAGTGCTACTATGCTTTCGGATTATCTGGACAATTATTCTACAAATGTTGTTTTTGCGGTTGATGAAGCAAACAGAATAGTAAAGACAGTATGGGAATATGATGCTGATAAGAAGGAATGGTCTAAGGTGGCAGGTATGTTGGATTTTCTAGAAGATAATCATGCTTTGATTACCTTTGGTTATTCAGAAAAAGAAACAGCTTATGCAAATGCTGATAAGATATCAATTAATGATACTGATTATCTTCAGGGTATTGTTGAGGAACTGGATGAAAATAATGAATTGTTATTCAGAGGAACTATGGATGGTCTGATTTTTAGAACATATAAGACATATCTATATCCAGAGACAATAAGTAATTATGAAATTACTGATTTTGAAAAGATAGATGGTTCAACTGATCTTTGTGAGAAAATCAATATCGATGATATCAGAAAAGAACTGTTAAATGCTGAGAAAACAGAGTATGGTGTATATGTTCTGGTAAATCGTTTCTTTGTAGAAAATGAATATGATATCAATGATGATGTAAAAGTTATACTGGTAGATGAAAATGAAAATACCTATACTTTTGATTATAAGAAAAAAGGCTTAAATCTAAGGGTATTTAATTCGGGAAGATATGGACAGAAATTCTATGTTCCTAATGGTAGATATAAAGTTTATTTAAATGTTAATGATAAGTATTTGGATACAGATAGGGTGATTGTTTTTGATTAAGAAACTGCTTTTTATAGTGTTGTTGTTGCTATGTTCATGTACAGGAAAGAGTCATGTTCCAGATGGCTTTTCACATGTTGAAGACAATATTTATGTAGATAAAAATGGTAATGAATTTATTTGGGTTGATGTTACTGAATTAGTCAGATATGACTTCTATAATAAACAGGAAGTTAAAGCTAATGAAGCTGTTGAAAGAGTATTTTATGGTGAAGAGAGAAAAGAATCAGTTATATATAATACCGAATATGATTTTAATGCTTTTAGTGACAGTGTAAAGAAATACGGTGGTTTTTATATATCACGATATCTGATCAGTAAGGATGATAATGGTAATTTAATATCTAAATCTGGTAAAGAACCAATAACATTTATCACCAGAGATGATGCATTAAAACTGGCATTAAGTTATAGTAGTGATAAAAATGTTGTATCTACTTTGCCTTTAAGTTATGCATATGATGCTATATTCTTGAATGATATTCATAATTATGAATCTGCAGGTACTTATTCAGAATGGTCTAGTGAATATTCATCAAATGCCTACTACGAATATACAGAAGACTGTGTATCTAGAGGCAGTAATTCCAGCAGTGATAATATTGATATTTCCAGAAGAAATTTCAATAGTAATGATGCAGCAAACGAGTTTACAAGCTTTAGAATTTTGTTATATATGCGATAAAATAATATAGATATGAGAAAAGTACTGTTTATCATCATTCTTTTATTGATTGTGTCTTGTTCAGGTGGAAATACCAATACACAAACAGATAATCAAAATGTAGAAAAAATCAGTATGCCTGAAAATTTTCCTGATGTAAAAGTAAAAGGTAAAGCTAGTTTAGATGGTAGATATTTAGCTGCTATAAACTATAAGAATCAGCATTTTTTGGCTGATTTTAATGGTGATGGAGAACTGATTTGGTATGATTTAGCTCAAAACAAGACGAGCGATGTAGATAAGTTTCGATCTTGTTATAGAGGAGCAGAAAAAAAGGGTGTATATTACTTTTTTGAAAAAGTAGAAAATCGCAATAATAGATATAGTGGCGCTAAAATAGTTACTTTTGATGAAGAAGGTAAGAGTTCAGAGTATTTTTATCAACTTGATAATCATACTTATTCTATTGATCCCCATGATGCTGTAGTTTTTGATGTCGATCATTTTATTATTGAGACAACAACTGCAGCATCTAATACAAATGAATTACAACATAGTTATATTCAAGAGGTTAAGGAAGGTCAGATAGTTTGGAGTTTTAATTCTGAAGATTATCCTGAACTTCAAAATGAAAGATTTGTACAAGGAGATAATCTTACTTCACTAAACGATCATGGTGATTATATGCATTTTAATTCATTTGAAATAGATCCTAAAGATGGCAATTTATTGGTTTCTTATCGAAATCAGTGTGCTATTTTAAAAATCAATAGAGAAACAAGTGAATTAATGTGGAAATGTGGCGGAATAAACTCTGATTTTAAGATTGCAGATGATGAAACTTTTCATTATCAACATTCTATAACTATTACAAAAGAAGGCCATTTATTGCTGTTTTCTAATGGTTTCACCGATGAAAATGCGCATATAAAAGAATATGAATATAACGAAGATGATATGACATTAACACTTTTAAATGATATTGATTTGGGCTATATTGTTTCTAATTATGGCGAGGTTATCAAACTAGATAATGGAAATTATCTAGTACAAAGAGGTCAATCACCTACATTAGATAGAGCAAACGGGTTTGATGAAATTGATTCTAATAGTGGTGAAATTGTTTTTTCTGTTGAATTTAATCTAGATGTACAATCGTTTTGGGTTGATTTTGTTCCAAATGATTAAATATTTTTAATATCTTTAAGCCTTTTATTAATATATATTTATATAGTAAAATAAAAAATATATAGACAAGTATATGGAAAGGCTTATGGATATGTTGAAGAAGATATTTATTAATTTAATGACTGTACTGTTATTGATCAGTCAAAACCCTGTAAATGTTAGGGCAAATGATTTTTCTGATACAGATACAGAACAAAATGAATGGATGAATCAGGATGGCGCTTTTAATTCTAATACTGATTCTGATTCAAATGATGAAAATTTAGATAATAAACAACAAGATGATGGTTTTAATATTGAATTAGAACCTGTTTTTTATTGTAATAAGGAAGAACATATTCATAACAATGAATGTTATGACATTTATAAAGTTTTATTGTGTAGCCAAGACCATATCCATAATGATAATTGCTTTTTAGAATATAGATTTTTAACATGTCCAAAGACAGAACATTTACATGATAAATATTGTGAAGATGAAAATTATATAGAAGAAATTAAAGAAGAAGAATTAACTGAAGAAGAAAAGTTAATCTTAGAAACAATCCAAAAAGCTATTAATAATGAAGATGATTATTACTTAACATGTGGCTTAGATCAACATGAACATAGTCCTGAATGTTTTGAAGAAAAAGAAATTTTAATTTGTGAATCAACTTATGAAGAACATGAGCATAGTAAAGAATGTTATGAAACAGTTTATACCATTATTTGTGAAAAGGTTGAACATGAACATACTATTAATTGCGTTGATATACATACAAAAGAAGAAATAGAAAACGATTTAGAAAATGAATCAGATGATATAGATAACATAGATGCAGAGATTATTGAAGAAACACCTGATGAGCCTTTGTTACAGAATCGTGAGTTGATGGAAGAAACTATTACCTTAACTAAATCTTTAAGAGCTGCACCAGTCTTCCAGGATCCTGTAGAAGCTGATGGTATTCAATTACAGAATATAACAATTAAATGGTTATCATCTTCTAGTGGTAGTGAATCTCAGGCAAGATATGATGATTTAGTTTTAGTACCAGAGAATGATATTATTCCTAACCAACAATTTCAGATTGATTTTTCGATGTCTGGTAAGGGTACTATACCTGCTGGTAGTATAGAAATTATTATTCCAGCTTATATTTGGAAAACTAAAGCAGGAAATGAACCGGGTCTATTAACTTTAGCAGTTCCAGAAGAGCCTTCAACAAAACAGGAATTTGCATGGAAAAGAGTAGGCGATACGATTGTTATAACAAATACCAGATCATTATCTACTGCTTCTAAGTTTATGATACAGGGTACTTTTAGAAACACATCGCCAGATGTTAATAGTATTCCTTCGGTATTTACTTCTACTTATGCTCATGAAATGTATGATCTTGATACAAAAGATGAAAATGCACCTTACAAGGGTGTTTCTGATGATTTATTCGCTGTAGTAAATATTGAAACACCTAGATTACATGAAGTTCTTACAATGACTTCTAATTCAATTAGAGCGACTATAGATACTCATGTAGAAATAGCTAATACTACAAAGAAGGCTGTAGACAACAAGGTTTATGTTGATGAAATACCTACAGACATACCTGATGAATTATTACCTGAAAATCCAGAAGATTACGTTTATGTTCAATGGTATGTTTCAGCAACTGTAAATGGTAACCAGAATTATGATATGTGGTTACAAGATACCGTTTCAGATATTGCATATAATGTTTCTGAAGATGAGGAATTTACTGTTAATGGTATGATGCTAGGAGGAACTTCCTTGGTAGCTGGTACTGTTAAGTCAGAAGATGGAAAAAATATAAGAATGGATTTATTCTCAGGATATAACCTTGATACATCTTTATATTCTGATTTGTCTTCTAAAACAGCATATATCTGGACAGCTTATCCTAGAAGTGAATTTCCTAAAGATGGCGTTACATATCGATTAGAAAATGATGTTGATGTACATGTAAAAGGTGAAGACGATGAAAAAGAAACAAGCAACAGTGCTTCTTCACAGGCATCTTTTAAAACACCTGTTATCTGGAAGATTGATAAAGTATGGAATGATGATGAAAATGCCAAAGGCCATCGTCCTGAGCAATTATATGCTTTCATTTATGATATAAATAAGCCTCAAGGTAATTTTTATAAAAAAGTTAAAGAATTTTATTTAAGTGATGAAAATAACTGGCATGAAGAATGGAAAGATGATGGTACCATTACTGAATATAAAGCCAGAGAACATAGCTGGTATACAAATTCTAATACCTCAGTAATTGCTGAAGGTTATTCAGAATGGGAAATTCAAGAAGATGGAAGTAGATGTCGTACCCGCTGGTGGTATACATTTAATCCATCTGAATCAACATATAATGATGATACTCATACCTGGACTTTTGTGAATGATTATCATGAGACTAGAGCATGTGAAGGAATTATACCATGGGTACCTGATCGTGCAGTTTTAACTACAAATAAAAGATCAGTTAATCATACTAATACTCAACTAAAGGCAACTTCTGATAGAGATATTTCTTTACTTTCAAATTCACAGGAAACTACAGAAGTTAGATTTGATATTAATTCAATTGCTGCAGTAGCACCATATACATTAAGAGATGGTGGTTCTTTACTTAATCCTGATGATTATGGTTTCAAAGAAGTTGAAATGAAAATCGAAGATAAAAGAGTATCATTTGCTTCTTTAGAATCTCATCCTAATGGTGCTTTAACTGAAGAAGATTATGAAATCAGATATGTTTATCTAAGAAGACCATACCAATATAGAAGAGTTCAATATAATGCATGGTCATACTGGACATATGAAAGTTTGAGTGAAAAGATTCCGGTTGAACTATATGGAAAGTTGAATGATGAATGGATTAAATATGCTGATTATTCTGCTGAAGAAGTGCTTACAGTATATAATGGCGCAACAATCGCTGGTTCAAATAAAGTTGAACTACCTGCCAATGTAACTCATGTATATACAACACAGAAAACAAAGGCAGATAAAATTGAAGTTGGTTATCAGATTGGTGTTATTTTTAAGCCTAGTGAAAAAATAAAGAATTATGTAGATTCGCTATTTGAAGTATCTGATTATGCAATTACCAATGTATACAATACAGAGAGAACTTTTATCTATGATGATGAAGGTATTGAGCAGATGTCTTTGGAATCTGGTGATAGAGCATATCTACATGGACGTAATTTAAGATTAGCTGTAGATTTGGATAAATCATTCAGACATAGTGATACTAACTGGGATAGTCAATATTTAGAATTTTCTTCTACTATTACTTTAAATCAACAGACCAACGTAACCACTAATTATGAATATCAAACAGCTTTAAATCATGGAGAACTACCTTTCTCAGAAAGTGGTACCTTCTATGATTTGCTTCCTCCAGGAATGACTGTTGTTTTAGATACAGTAGAGATTGATGATGGAACGATTGTTACAGCTGAGGCTATTGAAAACTATCAGGGTAGTGGTAGAACATTGCTGATTGTTAAAGCACTATTAACTGATAGTTATAGTTATGCTAGATATCCAAGTAGTAGTGCAAAGGGAAGCGATAGCACTTATCCAGATGAGGGTTACTATCGTGGACATACTATTACTTTTAAGTCACAGATGACTTTTGAAGAATCTAGAAATAGAGGTCTTACAGACTTACGAAATACAGCAGCTTATGAAGCTGATGAGAGTGTATTTGGTAACATTGATTACTGGAGAGGTGAAAAAGATGATCCAACTTATGGCAACAATAAAGAATCTTTAACTGCTATAAGACCAGATTTGATTGATTTAATGACTGATCTAGATCCAGATAGAGATGATCCTAGTTTTGTCTATGCTCAGGGTACTTCTATGATGACAGAGGTTGACTATTCAGCCATCGCTTCAATCAGAAAATATGTTCAGGTTACTGGTGCTGATTTCTGGACAAATGGTCATGATAATGATGTCAATGTTCCAGAAGCTGGTAAGTATTCATATAATATCGTTTTAACTGCTGGTGGTGAGGATACGCAGACTAAAGATATCATCATCTTAGATTCGATTGAAAATCCTACTTTATTAGAAATAACTGATGTAGGTGATAGTGATCAATATCATGTAGGTGATTTAATTAATGAAACAGATTTAGCTGGTGTTAATGAAGAATTAATAGGTGAAGGTAAACAGCCAATTCAGGCAGTTGAAGTATGGCACTGGAAGGGCTATTTCAGATCAATAGATGTTTCAGAAATAGAAGCTTTAGGTGTTGCACCTGTAGTTTATTATTCTACAACGCCATCTTTAGATATATCACATGATGTATATAATCCTGAACATGAATATGATGCTGTCATTAATAAATTGCAGGATCCAAATGGTGATTGGACTACTGAAATGCCAGATGATCCTTCTAAAGTTACTGCTATTGCGATAGATTGTCGTAAGGATGTAAATGGTAATGATTTTGTATTAACAAATTATGCTAGCTTGATAGCTTACTATCATATGCAGGCACCAACTTATGATGAACAGCCTGATGCTTTTGCACAAGAAGATTACAATAATCATTTAAATAATGCTCATGCTTATAACAACGTATATATGGATATCACTCAGGTTGATGGTATTGGTAATACCACTCACTCTTATGATTATTTCAAATATACAAAGGTTGGAATTTATTCTTCTAATTTAGAGGTTGAAAAGATCTGGGAAGATGATAATAACCGAGATGGTATTAGACCTGATGAAGTTGAATTAACTTTACTTAGAAATGGTGAACCAGTTGAAAATAGAACTATCACAATCACAAAAGAAAATGATTATAAAGGTGAATTTGAATATATACCAATGTATGATCCAGATGGTAGATTATATCAGTATGGTATTTCTGAATCAGCAGTTGATGATTATGTGAGTTTTACATCTTTAAGCGGTAATAAATTTACTGTTAAGAATACTCATAATCCGGAAAGAATCAATATTCCTTTTGAAAAACATTGGACTTCAAATGAACCAGATGGTTGGCAAGAAAATATACCTCATTATATTGAAGTTAGATTATATGCTGATGGAGTATTTACTGGTCAAAGAAAATATGTTTATCCAGCTCAAGATGGAACTTGGACAGGCACTTTCTTTAATCTACTAAAGTATCGTGATGAGGGAGAAGAGATAGAATATACAATTCAAGAAGTTGTTCCAGAAGATTATATTGTTACTTATTCAGATGATACAACTGAAATTACTAATGAATATTATCCATATGGTGATATTGAATTAACTAAGATTGTTAAAAACGCAACAGAAGCGGCTTTAGATAATGAATTTACATTTACTATTTCTTTATTAGATGAAAATGATGAAGAATTAACAGGTAAATATGCTTATCAAATTATCAACACAGAAACTGGAGAAATAGTTGATGAGAAAACTAAAGCTAATGGTGTTGGCCATGGTGGAAGAATAAATCTTAAAGATAAAGAAAAGTTGATTATTAAGGATGTTCCAAACAAAACTAAGTACTCTATATCTGAAGCAGCTAAGCCAGGCTTTACATTGACTGACAAAGTAAATGATGAGGGTGTTGTTAAATCACTTTCAACTAAAGTTGCTACTTTCACAAATACTTATGCATCTAAGGGTCTTGTATCTTTAAATGGTAAAAAGACTTTAATAGGTAGACAAATAAGAAGATATGCATTTAGATTTGAAATGTTAGATGAAAATCGAAATGTTTTATATACAACAGCTAACCAAGCTATGAATCCTAATGATAATGAAAATCCTAGTGATTTAAATGATGCTGATATTATATTCCCATCATTATCGTTTACAGATGCAGATGATGGAATTGAAAAAATATATTATATTCGAGAAGTTAATAGAGAAACTGATGGTTATACATATGATTCTAAAGAAATAAAAATCTATGTTACAGCTCATGATAATGGAAATGGTACGATGTCATTTGATGTCAGATACTATAGCTATAATCCTGAAACACAAGAAGAATCAGAATTATTAAATGAAATTGTATTTGATAACGTATATGAAGCTAGTGGAGAGGTAGTTTTAAGAGCATGGAAGACACTGGATGCTAGAAAATTAAAGAACCAGGAATTCTCTTTTGAACTTTATGATGAGGAAGGCAATCTATTACAAACCAAGCACAATCATTCTGATGGAACAATAACTTTTGATCCAATCACTTATACTCAAGATGATGTTGGTAAGATGTTCTATTATACTATCAAAGAACATATACCTCACCATACAGATGCCGATTATGATGAAACAGTTATCTATGATACCAATGTATATGGTTATAGTGTTTATGTTTTTGATAATGGAAATGGAACTTTAAGATTTACACAGGAGCCAGTAACTCCAGTATATGCAGATGATACTCAAACTTGGGAAACTATCATTTCTTCTACTATAACTAGAAGCGGTTATTTCTTCTATGGTAATAATGATGCTGTTTTCAGTGATAATTGGTATAACACTTTAGGTGAAGTATTTGATCATCTTGCTAGTACACATCCTGAATTAGTTACTCCAGCTAGTAGCGATTCAGCATATGTTAAATTACCTGAAGGCTATGCTTTACATGTTGGTGATTATGTAATAGATGAGAAGTTATATATCTATCAAGGCTATTATAGCTATCCTGATAATATACCTGAGTATGAACTAATAAATCTCAATGAACCAGCAGGTTCTAGTCCTTCTGATCCAGGCCCTGCCATCATTCTTTGTTCTAGGCCAGATGCAGAAACTGCCATATTCATGTATGAAATGCCAAACGGTAATTATAATGCAATCTACCCTGCAGTTGGCGATATTGTTAAATTGGTTAAAAAAGGTGAAGTAATTCCAGGTGAAATAATTGATTTTGAAACAGAAGATGCACCACTTCCAATTTTTAAGAACGAATTAAAAGATGGCGCTTTAGCTGTTACTAAACATGTTATTGATTCACCAAGCGCTGATCCAGATCAAAAATTTAAATTTAGAGTTAAATTCTTAAATAACGAAAAAGATTTAAGTGATATATCTTGGGACATAGCTGATCCAAGAGAAGTCGTTGTTACAAAGGTTTGGGAAAATGATAGTCCAGAAGATAGACCAGATGATATTAAGGTTCGCATTGAACTTGCTGATGAAGATAAACAGCAGGATATAGTTCGCGTTGAGATAAATAACTCTGTTTCTGGTTATTGTTATTCATATTATTCTTCGAATTATTGCTACTATCAAGTTGATGAAGAATCTTATTACAATTATCAAGAACTTGTAGAGAATGCTGATAGTTCTAAGGAATATGCTGTTCAATTTATTAGTGGTGGTCAAGTTGTAAAAGAAGTACCATTTACATCTGATAATGTATACATTGGGCAAAATGAACAAAGAACAATAGAAATAAATAGTGAAAATATAATTTTCCAAGATAATGGTAGATATACTGAATACTATGGAAAATATATATATTTCTCATTTAGCCCTTCAATTAGTGTAGATTATAATGATTTCTATGTCAGATTGATTGAAAAAGCTGATCAATACAATCCAGATGCTGCGCATAGTATACCAGGAGAATGGGTAGATAATGGCGATAATACATGGTCATATACTTTCTATTTGCCTAAAACATCACATCACTATAAGGTGTGGGAAGATGCAACACAAATAATTACTGGTACTGGTACATATACAGCTAATAATAATCATAAGAATAAAGTTGATGTTGTTGATAACAAAGCAACAATTACTAATACATTTGCAAGAGATAATAAATTCTCTATTACGTATATTGCTAATGGTGGTTCATTTGAAGATGATAGTACAGAAAATACTATGATATATGAATCAGCTACTCCATTACAGGTAGGTGATGATGTTTCAAGTGTTCCAATTATTTCTGGAGAATATAAGGTACCTAATCGACCAGGATACATTTTTGATGGTTGGTACTTAGATGAACACACTACTGAACCATATGATGAAACATATATTGGTAAAACAATTCATTTATATGCTAAGTGGGTAGCGTTAAGTGGTGATGCTACCATGGATGCAAGTAAATGGTTAGAACACTACAACGAAATCGATATGATGCCTATTGAAACATTTAGAAAAGGAAATGATTTTAAGCGTGATAATTCTAGTAGTAACAGTAGAGCTATCCAGTTTAATGGTATTAGAGTTGATGATGAAACAACTGATAAAGAGATATGGTGTTATATCGATGATAATGATATTTGCTACTTATGGTCAGATGCAGAAACCATCTATTTACCTGAGAACTCAAGCTATTTCTTCGCACGTTCAAGTAATAATTATGATTTAGACCTAACTTGGCTAGATGCTTCTAAAGTCGAAAATGTACAGATGTTTGCTCATTACAGTTATTTTAAAACTATTGATATAAGCGGTTGGGATACTTCAAAAATAACTAATATGTCTTACATGTTCTGCGGAGAATTTAATGATATCAAAGGAATAGAAGAAATTGATACATCACAAGTCACTGACATGGAATTTATGTTTGGTTTCACAAAAATGGAATCATTAGATCTGTCGAATTTTAATACATCAAATGTTGAGAATATGTGTTACATGTTCTATGGCAATTACGATTTAAAAGAACTTGATGTAAGTAGTTTTAATACAACGAAACTCATTACTGCAGAAAGTATGTTTAATGATTTAAATGAGATAACAACTCTTGATTTAACAAGTTTTAGCACGCCTAATCTTACTAATACTAAATCAATGTTTAGCCACTGTAATAATCTAGAACATATATATGTTTCAGAATCATGGGATATGTCTAATGTTACTGAGTCACAGAGAATGTTTGCTTATTCACCAAAACTTCCTAATTATATATCTAGCCACAATACATATGCTGGCAGTGATAATGCTAATGTGAATTATGCTCATTATGGTCCTGGAGGTTATTTGGATTTAGGCCCAGCACCAACCATATCTAATAATGATAATAATAAATCTTTCTTATCACTAAATTTATCTGATTTATTATTCAGAAAAGTTTATGCTGAAGATGATGATCAAAATAATAGAAATGATATTGAAGTAATAAAGATTTCGGATAATGAATATGAATTCTATTTAAAAGCATCTGAATCTATAGTATTTGAACATATTCCTGCTGGAACATCTTATCAGGTATATGAAGAAACACCAGATGGTTGGGTTCTTGTTGAGCAACATAATGCTTCTGGTGTAATTCAATCACTTGATGAATCATTGGCTGAATTTAAGAATAAATATCAACCTGGTATTACTTCTGTTCAATTCTCTGGAACAAAGACACTTGATAATAACCCAGCAGAAGAAGACTCATTTACTTTTGAACTATATGAGGGTGATCAACTAATTGAGACAGTTAAAACATTAAGTGGTGGTTTTGTTCAATTCTCGGTTATAACTTATGAAGAACCAGGAGAGCATACTTATACTATTAAAGAAAAAGCTGGTATCAGCAATAGTATTCAATATGACCAACATGAAGAGACTGTTTTTGTTGAAGTAGTTGATAATGGTGAAGGCGGTTTAACTGCTAATGTAACATATGATGAAGATGGTATTAACTTTAAGAATATAACTAAACCTGGTTCATTAAAGATAAATAAGGTTGCTGATAAGACAACCAACATGAATAAGGATGATGAATTTACAGTTAAGATAACCTTTAGTAATGAAAATGGTACACCATTATCTGATGATGAAAATATCTATTGGTACAAGGTTGATAAAGATGGTAACCCAATAAAAAATAACAGCAAAAATAATGGTCTATTCAGTTTCTTTAAGAGAAATGATGATTATAAGCAAGCTTCGAAATTTGAAAATGATGACAAACCAGTTCAAACAAATAATAAACCACAGGAAGACACTGATGAGCAATGTTTATCTTGTGAATTGAAGAAAGCTGAAAATGATAAAGAAAACTTATCAAGTGACGATAATAATATAGATCAAATTGAAGGAAATCCTGATAACTATAATGAGTTCCGCATAACTCCTAAGAATGTAGAAATTGAAAAGAGTGAAGAAAAGTTAGATAACACATCATATTTCAATTTTGATTTCTTTGGTTTAATTAAAATAGTTCATGCAGATGATTTTGATCATAATGATGGAGTTATAGAAGTAGGTGAAGAATTTACTGTTACTTATGATGCTACCGAGAATGGCCAATTCGATAATGGTGAAAGATATAACGTAGTCAAGTATAGACTGGAAGGCGACACTAGAAGGGAATATTCGCATACTAGTAATATTGATGATGATGGAAATGAATCAAGTACTTACAATAATAATGAAGCATTTGTTGATGTTGTGACTATTCCTGGTGCTTCAAAAATAAAGATTACTATCACTGGTGATACAGAGCAAAGTTATGACTATGTAAACGTATTTGAAGGTAATATTCCAAGTGCTTCTCCAACAAGCACTTCACCGCTTTCCGGACGCTTAAGTGGCGAATTCGATCAAGAATATATTATAGATGGAGATTCTGTAACGTTCACTTTCAAGAGTGATGGAGGTACAACCAAATACGGATATTACGCAATCATAGAAGAATATTCAAACAATGATATCATTGTTCAAGGTGGCAAAAATTACAGAATAATTGAAGGCGAGTACAAAGAACCTGTATATACTGGACAGGAAGATTCGTATTCATTTGTAGATTTCTCAAATTCTCTTGATCGTCTTACTGGTGATGGTTCAGTAATTGCACTTTACGATAAAGCTCCAATTGCTTATGGTTTTTATGATGGCGTTCTATGGAAAATAATTGAAGAAGATGGAAAGACAAAATTGTTATTTGGCGACCCTAATATAGATCAAAAATTTGATGATGTTGATAGAGTAAGAAGAAATGTTCGATGGAAATATAAAGATAACCATTATTATCTTACTTCTACTACATATCCATGGTTAAAATATTCAGATGAAATTCAAGAGGTTTCGTTTATTGGAAACGTCAAAGGAAGCAAAGATATGACTGCTCTTTTTGAGGGTCTATCAAGTGTCAAAGAATTTGATTTAGATAAGTTTGATGTATCAGAAGTAGAAGATTTTAGTTACATGTTCTCTGGAATAGGTTATCTCTCTGAACCTATCGTTCTTGATTTATCAACTTTTGATACTTCAAATGGCAAGAACTTCTCACATATGTTTACTGGAATACCAAGGAATGGTACTCCTAGCTATGAATATGATTTATATTATAATGTTGGAAAAATAGAACAATTAATTCTTGGCCCTAATTTTACGACTGAAAATGCCGAAGATATTTCCTTTATGTTTGCAGGCAGTCGGATTAATAATATCAACGAAGTATTAAGTAGACTAAATACAAGTAACGTTACTAACATGTCAGGTTTGTTTGCTTATATATTTACAGATGATCTTGATGTTTCCTCATTAGATACAACAAATACCACTGATATGTCTGGAATGTTTGCACATACTCAACTTGAAAGTTTAGATTTGAGACACTTCAATACAAGCAATGTAACAAACATGTCACACATGTTTAAAGGCAGACCAAATAGCACGAGCGTTAATCCAAGACCAGATCTAGGTATTACATATCTTGATATTTCAACTTTTGATTTATCAAATGTAGAAAACTTTGATTACATGTTCTATGCAACCGTATTTGATACTTTATTACTACCTGATTCGCATTCGACAAAGCCGAATACAGCTAAATATATGTTTGCTGGTGCTGATTTATCTAACATTGATTTTGCTTCAGTGCATCTTGATAATACATATGATGCTACAAGCATGTTCTTTAGTTCGATGCATCGTTCAAGTAGTAATAACGAAATTGATATGTCAGCTTTAGATGTATCTGATATTCAAATAGCAGATAATATGTTCCATTCATTCTATGTAAAAAAGGTTGATGTTAGTGATTGGGATTTCTCTAATGTAACATCTATGAGTTATTTCCTATATTCTGCAAGTACTACAGAAATGGTTGGTCTTAATGATTTAGATGTTTCAAATGTTGAGGATTTCTCATACTGCTTTGGCTATACCAATTTCCCATCAATTGATGTTTCAAATTGGAATACCGTATCTGGCGAAAACTATGAGTATATGTTTTATAATTCGAAAGCAACAGAGATTGAGGGTTTAGATAATTTTGATGTAACTAATGCTAAAAGCTTTTATAGTATGTTTTTTGAATCATATGTTAAAAAGATAATTGTACCTAGCTGGTCACCAGAGAACCTTGAATCGGTTGTAAATATGTTTAGAAAATCCAGAGCAGAAGATATTGATATTTCTGGTTTGGATACAAGAAATATTCCAATGAATGAATCTAATTATAATTCTCCTGGTGGTTATAATATGTTCACTGAAGCATTAATGCATAGAATAACTTTAGGACCAAACTTTTCTTTCTATGGTACATCATCTCCAAGTTTTCCTATATATCTTCCTGGAACTGCTTGGGATAATATTGATACTAAAGAAACAAGAACAGTAAGAGAATTGAGTAGAGAATATGATAGTTCTGCTACTAATTTACATGGTACTTGGCAAAGAACATTAACAAAAGTTGTATTTGATGAAGCAGATGGTAGTTTAAGGTTCTATTCTCCTTTTACTGATCTTGAATTAACATCAACTCAGACAGTTTATGAAGTTGACTATGATAAATCATATAGTAATTATAATGTTCCATGGAAATCAAATAACTATAAAATTACTAAAGTTATTGTTGAAGATGAAATTAGTCCAATTTATATGGATGCATGGTTCTCTGAATTGAACAAAGTTACATATTGGGATTTAGAAAAACTTGATACAAGTCGAACAGAGAAAATGACATATACATTCTATAGAACAAGTAATCTTCCATCAGACATAATAAAAAGTTTTAATATGGAAAATGTAAGCGATGCATCATATATGTTTTCTGGTGTAAGAAATACCGAAGCTATTGATTTGAGTAATAAGGACTTAAGAAATCTAATATATGCTAATGGTATGTTCTCTGACTCACGAGAATTAAAAGATATTAATTTTGATGGAATGTTGACATCCAATAAACTATATGAAATGCGCTACATGTTCTATAATACCGAAATTGACGAGTCTCCTTTAGATAAATTTAATACATCTAAAGTTAGAAATATGGAAGCTATTTTTAAGAACACAAAAATCACTGAAGTTGATTTTAGAGATATTGATTTAAGCTCTCTAACTAATGCTAGTTCTATGTTTGCTGATACACCATTAGAAAAGGCTGATTTTACTGGTGTTGATTTATCGCGCTTAAGTAACGCTTCATATATGTTCTCTAAATCTTATAATTCATATTATTACAACAATAAAATGGAACTTGATAAATTTGAAATAATCGGCATGGACACAAGTCATGTTACTAATATGGATTCTATGTTCTATGGTATAGCTTTGAAGAGCGGAACTTTGGACTTAACTTGGTTAGATACCACTAGTGTAACAAGTTCTAGTAGCACATTCTCAAATATAACTGCAGATGTCCTTGATTTGACAGGAGTAACTTTTGAAAATTCTAGATCCATGTACAATATGTTTGGTGGTGATAGCTATTATTCAGAAAGAAATTATATAGGTGAATTAATAATACCTGATATAAATACGCGTAAAGCAGTTATTGATAATTACTATTCTAGTTCAGGTATTTTCTCTTCTTCCAATTTTGCTGCTGTTACATTAGGAGAAAACTTCTATTTTGGTAATAGCGGATATAACCCTTTATATATTCCTGATTTCGCTTGGCTTGGAAAGACATGGGTAAGAGATGACTATGAAGTTGGTCCATACACACCAGATGAAATGCAACGGAATTATATTGGTGAAATGGCTGGTAGATATATTAGAGAGAAGAAATATATTGAGTTTAATCCAAATGGTGGACATACTGTAAATAATGGAACAATAGAAGCTGCTAAGCAATTTACAATGCCTATAGCTTCCGATGTAACCAATCCTGGACATCAACTTCTTGGTTGGAGTAAATATTCTGATGCATTAGAACCAACTTATGCACCTGGCGAATTAATAGAATACTATAATAATGAAATAGGTGATGTTTTCTATGCAGTATGGAAATATGATGGTAATAATGCTGTTATTGTTAATCACTATCAGGAAAATGTTGAGGGTACTAGATATAATTTAGCTGAAACTGAAGAGATCAGAGATTTGATAGGAACTTCAGTTAATGTTGAACCTAAGGATTATCCTGGTTTCCATCTTGTAAATGGTACTGCTGAAACAGTTACTATCCCAGAAGAGGAAGATATTACTAAATCATTCTATTATGCTAGAGATAGATATACTATTAAGTTTAATAGTAATGGAGCAGATCTTGGTATAATGCCTTCTAAATTAGATGGTGTCGGTGGTGTAAGCCAGAAATTACCTGATAATCAATATACTAAGAAAGGTGCTTTATTCATAGGATGGAATACAAGTGCTGATGGTAGTGGACAATCATTCTTGAATGGTGAAGAAATAGTAAATATTGGCCAGGATGGTGAAACTGTTACACTATATGCTCAATGGCAGACTAATGAAAATGAATTAACTCCTACTCATGGTGTTATCTATGTAACTATGAAAGCAGGAGAGAGTATTGTTATTCCAGATTTACCATATGGAACAACCTATACTATTGAAGAAGTAGATTTACCAGCTGGCTGGCAGTTAGATACAATCAGTGGTTCAACTGGTTCTATAGAGCCTAATACTACAAATACTTCAACTCTTAGAAATAAATATGTTGCTAGTGGTCAGGCAATTATTGAAGTTCATAAGTTATTACAAGGTGGCAGTCTACAAGATGGACAGTTTGAATTTAGGTTGACTGATAACTCTGGTGTTACTTTACAGACTAAGAGTAATGGTCCGATAGATAATAATAAAAAGATTGCTGTTGATGGTTATGAAGTTGATAATCCATGGTATGGAACAGGTTTAGTTCAATTTGATCCGATAGAGTATACAACAGCTGATATTGGTAGATACTACACATACTATATCTATGAGAATGATACAGGCGATGATAAGATTAACTACAATCTAAATGCTTATGAGTATGTTGAAGTATACGTATATGATGGTGGTAATGGTAATCTAATGACTAACGTATCATATTGGAATTCACGTCGGTTATTTACCAATACTATGAAACCTGGTGATTTAAGATTATCTAAATCTATTTTGAATCAGACTGATTCAGCTAAAGATACAGAATTTGAATATGAACTAAAGCTTTATGATGCGGAAAATAATGAGATTAATGGTACTTATAAAGCCAAGGTTAAACATGCTGATTATTATGTTTCTGAGGAAGATTTATCAGAAGAAGTTAGATATTCGCATACATCAAATATTAACGATGAAGGTGTTGTAGATGGTAGTTATAGCAATGCTTTAAATACTATAGATGTAATAAGAATACCTGGTGCTCAAGGATTAAAAGTAAGTATTAGATATCAAACAGAACAATGTTGCGACTTTGTTCAATTATGGAAAGGCACCTTAGTTAATGCATATTATCCAGATCAAAGTGATGCTGAACTTGTAGTTGATTCCTTAAGAGGTGGTAGTTTTGATAATACATATGAATATATAATTCCTGGAGATACGACAAGTATTCGATTCTGTTCTGATTATTCAGTAGTAAATTATGGTTATTATGCGGTTATCACATCTACTAGTGAAACAGGAATGGTAGAACATAACTATCATGATACTACTGTTACAACTGGCGAAACATTTAAACTTAAAGGAAATGAGACAATCGAGATTTATGGATTACCTCATGGTGCTAGATATGAATTAGTTGAAAAAGATGCTGATGGTTGGGAATTATTATCAAGTGAAGGTAATGTTGGTAATATTGAAGCTAATGCTACAAAGAATGCTGCATTTACTAATGTATATTCAACTGTTGGCGGTATAACAATTGAAGCTAATAAATTATTATTTGGTGATGATTTAGAAAATCATGAATTTGAATTTGAATTAACTGATATAAATGGTAATGTATTATCTACAGCTAGTCCAGATAAAGATGGTGTTATAAAATTCTCTTCTATATCTTATGACCAGGATGATGATGGTATGCTTTATACTTACTACATCAGAGAAGTTAAGGATGCTGATAATGAAATAATTAATGAATGGGATGAACACCTATTAGAATTCAATGTCGGTATACAAGATAATGGTAAAGGTTCTTTGAGTACTAATGTTACACTTGATGCAAGGAATACTGACTTTAGAAACTATGTATTAAGAAGCTTAGATGTTTCTAAGAATGTTGAAGGTAATTATGGTGAAAAAGATAAAGACTTTAGCTTTATCTTGAATCTTGGTCAAGGTTGGAATGAGCACGAAATCACTTATACTAAGACTTCGTTTAGTGGTTTAACAACAAATGGCGTAGTTGATAGTAATCCATATAACTTTACTTTAAAACATAACGAAACTATTAAATTTGATGGTCTGATTAAGGGATTAGAATATGATGTAGTTGATGTAAAAGAAGATAGGTATGAAAGTAGTGCTAAAGATGGTGTTAGTAAAAATGATGGCTTACATGTATCAGGTACATTAGATGATGATAAGTCAATTAAATATACTAATACCAGAAATGAATACTTAGATATTTATGTTAATAAGAAAGTTCATTTAGATGCTGATACAACTACTGAATTTAGTTTCAATATTGAACTGACTAATTTAGATCCAAATACTACATATACAACTAATGTTGGTAGTATAAAATCTGATAAAGATGGTAAGTATACTGGAACATTTAAATTAAAAGCTAATCAGCAATTCAAAATAAATGATGTGCCAGTTTATACTGAATATACTATCAGTGAAGAAGATTATAGTGATGACTTTATTACTAAAGTTTCTAAAATATTATATGGTGCATATATTGATGGTAGAGAAGTCAGTGGAACTATCGATACAATAAATGATGTTAATGTATCATTCATGAATATGCCTTTAACTAGCATTGAAGTTAAGAAGAATGTTACTGGTAACTATGCTGAAAAGGATAGAGAATTTAGATTTGGTTTATACATCGATGATCCTGATGTTCCTGAGATTACTTATAGTAAAGCTGGTCAAACTGGTGTAGTTGAATTTAATGATGATCATTTATATAACTTTACATTGAAACATAATGAATCTATTGTATTTGATGGTTTAATCAAAGGCATGGAATATACTGTTTATGAATTTGATGCAAATACTGATGATTATGTAAGTAGTGTAGATTCTGGAGTATTAGATGAAGATGGATTATATGTTGAAGATACTGTTAGTGATGGTGATTCAATTGTCTTTACTAATACTAGAAATAAATATCAGAATATTGTGGTTACTAAGAATACTATTGGTAATGTAGATTCTAATGAAGAATTTAAATTTACTATTAAATTTACTAACTTAGAACCTAATACAAGATATACAACTACTAATGGTAATTTCACTTCTGATGCTAGTGGTGAAGCAACTAAGACCTTTACTTTAAAGAAAGATGAAAGTTTAGTAATAAATCAATTACCATTTGGCTGTAGCTATACTGTTAAGGAAGATGATTATTCAAGTGATGGTTATTACACAAGTGTTAAACTACAAAATAATGATTATGAAGATGCTAGAGAAACAAGTGGAACAATCAACGAATTAAAAGATGTTCATGTTAAATTCTTGAATACTGCAACAGCTAGCATTGAGGTAACTAAGAAGGTTGATGGTAATTATCCTGAATTAGATAAAGAATTTAAATTTGAATTACATCTATCTGGTGAATTATGGAAACAGAATGAAGTTACTTGGAAAAAGGGTAGTGAATCTGGTGTAGTTGATGCTGAAACAGGTGTATTTATCTTTAGATTAGCTAATGATGAAAAGATGATATTTAATGGTATTGTTAAGGGCAGTGAATATGAAATCATTGAAGTTGATGCTAATACAGATAGATATATCAGTACAGTAGTAGATGGTGTATTAGATGAAACTGGTCTTCATGTATCAGGAACATTAGATACAAATAGATCTATCACTTATACAAATACCAGAAATGAATACCAAGATATTAAAGTTGGCAAATATGTTGTTAATAATGTTGATTCTGAAATAGAATTTAGCTTCAATATTGAATTAAGTAATCTAGAAGCTAATACAACATATAATTCTACTTCAGGAGAATTTACTTCTAATTCTGAAGGTAGAATCAGTAAAGATATAACTTTAAAATCTAAAGATATCTTTGAATTATATGATATTCCTGTTAATAGTAAATTCACTATTACAGAAAAGATAGATTCAACTAGTGGATATAAAACTAAGGTTTATAATTCGATTGATAATAAGTTTGTTGATGATAATACAACTTCAGCAACAGTTCCTTATTTAAGAGATGAAGGTTATGTTGGTGTTATTTTCTTCAACTATGAAACAGAAGAAATAAATGGTACTAAGTCTTGGTTAGATGGTGATTTATCACATGACAATGATAAAGAAATCAAACTTGAAGTATATCGTTATACTGATGACGAAGATATGAAGTTAATTGATGAAAAAGATTATAAGTTAACTTGGTTTGATAATGTCTTCTTTATTACTAACTTAGAAAAACATGCTGGTGAAAAAGATTATAAATATCTGGTTAAGGAAATTTATGAAAATAAAGAATATGTAATATCATACGAATATGATGAAAAAGAGAATACTCATAATTTAATTAACGAAAAGAATAAAGGAGAATTCACTATTTCTAAGAAAGTAGAAGGTGATATTGCTGATGTGAATAAGGAATTTACTTTCAATATTACATTAACTAATAGTGAAGGCAAACCAGTATCTGGAATCTTCTCTGATGTTGAATTTGTTGATGGTAAAGCAAGTGTTAAGTTAAAGCATGACGAATCTATAACAATAGAAACATATCTAGATGTGAATTATATTGTTGAAGAAGATCCTGAAGATTATATAGCTAATATTGATAAGGTTAGTGGAGTAGTTTCTTTGGAAGAAAAGACTTATGAGTTTGTGAATACATTAAATGAAAAAGAAAAATTTGGTGATTTACAAGTTAGCAAACAAGTTGATGGTTCTGTTACAGATGTTAAGAAAGAATTTAGCTTTACAATTGAACTATCTGATTCAACAGTCGATGGTGTATATGGCGATATGACATTCTTAAACGGTGTAGCAAATATTACTTTGAAACATAATGAAACTAAGATTGCTAAACAACTACCAGCAGGAATATCTTATAAGGTAAGAGAACTTGAAGAAGCTGGATATAACGTTTCATATGAAAATAGCGATGGTATTATTGAGGCTGATCGTATAGCTGTATGTAATGTAATAAATAAGCTTATTCCTTCTAAAAAACCTGAACCAGATAAACCACCATACGTACCACCTAGAACAGGTATCAATAAGGAAAATCATTAAATAAGGTTCTGATTAAAAATGTTTAAGGAGCTGTAACGAAATGATCTTATTTCATTCTGACAGCTCTTTTTATTTTGTATTTCTATGTAGAAAACTTTTTTAGTTTTATGTATCGATGTGCACTAGTCAAGAAAAAGTAGACACTTTACGCATATAACTCTTTATATTGGATAGGTGTTAAATATCCTAGCGCATAAGCTGGTCGTTCATAATTAAAGAAATGAATATATTCGTTTATAGACAAAGGCACATCGCTTTTGTCTTTTATGTTGAAGTCCATAAATAATTCTTCTTTCATCCAGCCATTGATAGCTTCTATAGCCCCATTATCTGTTGGCGTGCCAACACGCGACATGGAATGCGTGATATTATAAAGAGGTAAAAGCTCGTTGTAAGCTTTTGAGGAATATACGGAACCTTGGTCAGTATGCAGAACTAATTTGAGATTCCCATATTCCTTTTTCTTTTCGATCAGTTCAATTAAACCGTTAAAGTAAGTCATACGATCACCACGTTTACTAGATAAATCATAAGCGATAATCATGTTGCTAGGCATGCTTTCAATACTAAATTAAAGAATAATCATATAGAAGAATATGATCGTAAAGAGTATATAGGCCACTCAAACGGAACCAGTGTTAATGAAGGATATACTCATAAATCTAATAAAGAGGAAAGAAGAATAGTTAGAGTAATAGAAAAATATATTCTCTATCTATGTAAAGATATCCAGGAATTTAATGAGATATAAAGGAAAATCTTATCAAAATCTTATCAAAATTACTTGGAGAAATTAAAAACGCCTTTATTTAAGGCGTTAAATGTTCAATGGCTGCGGATGAAGGATTCGAACCTTCGAAATGGCGGATTCAGAGTCCGCTGCCTTACCGCTTGGCTAATCCGCAAGGACAATTCATATTATATAATAGAATTATTGAAAAATTCAGTTTAAGTTCACATAAGAGAGATATTATTTAGATATGGCAAAACTATTAATTGTAGATGATGAAGAAAAGATTCGTGAGATGATTGGCAAATTCGCTAATCATGAAGGTCATGATGTAACGCTTGCATCTGATGGTAAACAAGCAATAAGTTTTTTTGAGAAACAAGATTTTGATGTGGTTATTTTAGATGTCATGATGCCTGAAATTGATGGCTATGAGACATTAAAGAGAATGAAACAGATTAAAGATGTTCCATGTATCTTTTTAACTGCTTTAGGACAAGAATATGATCGCATTTATGGTTTTGATGTAGGCGCAGAAGATTATGTTACTAAACCATTTTCACCAAAAGAATTGATGATGAGAATTAATGTAATACTAAGAAGAGAAAACAAAAATACTTCAACTAAGATAGTTTTTGAAGGATTAGTTCTTGATGAGAGTGCACATACAGTTACTATTTATGGTGAAAGAGTTGATATGGCTAATAAAGAATATGAATTATTACATTATCTATTAAGCAATATTGGTAATGCTTTAACAAGACAATCAATCATATCTAAAGTTTGGGGCTATGAATATGATTCAGATGATAGAACTCTAGATACACATATGAAATTATTAAGGAAAGATTTAAAACAATACGGGAAATATATAACTACTATTAGGGGAGTAGGTTATCGTTTTGAGAAAGAAGTATAGTCTAAGATTTCAATTGTTGATATATATGCTGCTATTTGTAGTAGCTATTTTGGGTTTTATTTATTTATTTCAGACAACATTTCTAGATACTTTTTATAAAAGAAATAAGATTAATACTCTTAAAGAAGTAACCAATACCATATCTGGATATATTGGTGATTCTGATATGGAAAATTATCTTGAACAGATCGGTATGTCTAATGAAATATGTATACGTGTTGTATCAAATAATGATGCATATACTTATACTGGTGCTTGTACATTAAGAAATTTAGATAATATAACTATCAATAGAATCGCAAGTGAAACTTCAGAAAATAATAATGAAAAATTATTTGATTGTTTTAGATATCAAACTGCTTTTGGTAAAGGTAGACCAGAAGATGTATACATTTATTCAAAATTACTAAAAATAAATAATGAAGATGTCATGATTTTAGCTTCAAGTGGTATAACGCCATTAAATGTAACTATTTCTACAATTAAATCACAATATTTAATTATTGTTGCAGTTGTAGTGATTATGGCTGTTATATTAACTTTATTAATATCAAGATTTATTATTAATCCTATTAAACAAATTAATGAAGAATCAAAGAATTTATCTAAAGCTAATTATGATGGATATAAGATTAATACTCATACATTAGAATATGATGAATTAAATAACACTTTAAGTAATGCGAATGAAGATATTTTGAAGGCAGATAAAGCTAAAAAAGAATTATTAGGAAATGTATCTCATGATTTAAGAACTCCTCTTACAATGATTGTAGGATATGGAGAAATGATTAGAGATTTACCAGAAGAAAACAATGAAGAAAACATCAATGTGATTATTGATGAGGCTAAAAGATTATCTAGTTTGGTAGATGATTTAGTAGATGTTTCTAAAGCTGAAGCTGGAAAGATTGAATTAGATAAAAAAGATATTAGTGTTAATGAACTATTAACTAGTGTATATCATCAATATGAAAAACATTGTAAGTCAAAGAATATAAAATTTGATTTAGTTTTAGATGATGATTTTACAATAAATTGTGATGAAAAAAGAATTAGGCAGGTATTATATAACTTTATAAATAATTCCTTAAACTACAATACAAAAGATGATCAAGTTATTGAATTAGGCATTGAAAAAGTAAATGGTAGAAAGCGTATTTATGTCTATGATAATGGCCAAGGTATAGAAGAAAAAGATATCAATAATATTTGGGATCGTTATTATAAAGTTGATAAGGAACATAAACGTCATCAATTAGGTTCAGGAATTGGTTTGTCTTTAGCTAGACAATTATTGAAGGCTCATGGTTATGAATATGGAGTTGAATCTAAATACAATGAATACTCTAAATTTTATTTCTATATATAAGATATAATAAATATTGAGGTTAAAGTTATGAAAATAGTTCTAGATCATCTTACAAAACAATTTATTAGCAAACATAATAAGAATGAGATTGTTACAGCGGTAAATGATTTCTCTTTTGAGATACCTGATGGTAAATTAATAGGTTTACTAGGTCCTTCTGGTTGTGGTAAATCTACTACTTTAAATTTGATATGTGGTTTAGAACAAGCAACAGAAGGTAAGATATATTTTGGTGATTTAGATGTAACTAATCTGCCTCCTGAAAATAGGGGTGTTGGTATGGTTTTTCAAAACTATGCATTATATCCTCATTTAACTGTTAGAGAAAATATTGTTTTTCCTTTGGAAAACTTTAAGGGTGAAGATAGATTAAGTAGACAAGAAATGGATGATAAAGCTTTAGAAGTTGCAAAGCTTGTGCAAATTGATCAATTGATGGAAAGAAGACCATCTGAATTATCTGGTGGTCAACAACAAAGAGTTGCGATTGCTAGAGCATTAGTAAAAACTCCTGGTGTTTTATTACTTGATGAACCTTTATCTAATCTAGATGCAAGATTAAGACTTCAAACTCGAGAACAAATTAGAAGAATCCAAAAAGAAACTGGTATTACAACTATTTTTGTTACTCATGATCAAGAAGAGGCCATGTCTATATCTGACTACATAGTTTTAATGAAAGATGGTTTGATGCAACAAATGGGTAAACCTCAAGAAGTTTATGATAATCCTGATAATTTATTTGTAGCTAAGTTTTTAGGAACTCCTGCAATCAATATCTTTGAAGGAAAAGTTGTAGATCATAAACTATATATTGGTGAAGATTATGTAATGGATAAAGATATAGATGATCAAGAAGTCTATGTAGGTGTTAGACCTGAAGGATTTATTCCTAGTAAAGATGGTAAATTGATATGTAAATATGATCGCATGGAAACAACAGGTAGAGATACTAGTGTTATCTGTCACAATGATTATTGTATCTCTGATGAAGATATAAGAACTATTATCGATGATGATGATCCAATTGAAAATGATAATGGTATTATTAGATTTAATTTAAAACCACATAAGACATATATTTTCTCTAAGGAAGATGAAAAGGTATTGTAATGAATAATAAGAATAATCTTAAAGGATGGTTATATTTATTGCCAGCACTTATTTTTATAGGTGTTTTCATGGTGTATCCTTTAATAGATGTTTTGATTTATTCTTTTGAAGAAAGTTATAACTTTGCATCACAGACTTATGAAGGAGTAGGCTTATATAATTATTCTTATGTTTTACATGATACCTACTTCTTACAAGCTTTAAAAAATACTTTTATTCTAGTAATTATTACTGTACCTTTATCTACAGGTATAGCTTTATTAATATCATTAGCTTTAAATTCAATTGATAAATTAAAAGATTTATTTCAAACCATTTTCTTTTTACCATATGTCACTAATACTTTAGCTGTAGGCTTGGTATTTATGATTCTTTTTAAAAAGACTGCGTATTCGGATGGTTTAGTAAATCTATTATTGAACTCAGTTGGTTTAAGTTCAATAGATTTTATTGAAGGTCCATATTGGGCGAAGATGTTTGTGCTATGTTTCTATACAGTTTGGATTGTTTTACCATTTAAAATCTTAATATTAACTAGTGCTTTAGCTTCAGTTAATAAAGACTATTATAATGTCGCAAGAATTGATGGTACTAGTAAATTTAGAATGTTTTATAAGATAACTTTACCAATGATATCTCCATCGTTATTCTATTTAATAATTACTGGTTTTATTGGTGCTTTTAAAGCATATAGTGATGTGGTTGCCTTGTTTGGTATTGATTTAAATGCTGCAGGTATGAATACCATTGTAGGATATGTCTATGATATGTTGTATGGCAATTCAGGAGGATATCCTTCATTTGCTTCAGCAGCAGCTTTGATACTATTTGCGATTGTTTTAACAATCACGGTTATTAACTTACTTGTTTCTAGAAAGAATGTTCATTATCAATAGTTATGGATAAGATTAAACAATTAGAAAGAGAAAGTAAAAGAAAAAACACTATCTGGATGATATGTATTTTTGCTTTATTAATAATTTGGGCAATAGTTGTTTTATTTCCATTTTATTGGATGATCTTAAGTTCTATAAAATCATATGCAGCATATAATTCAGAATATATTCCTAAATTCTTTACATTAAATCCGACACTAGAAAACTATGTATTAGCTTTCACATCCGTACCACTAGCTAAATATTTCTTAAATACTATTATCTTTACTGTTATAACTACACTAATAATGGTAGTGGTTGTAATATTGTCAGCATTTGCCTTTTCTAGATTAGAGTTTAAAGGAAAGAATTTAGTATTTACTATCTTTTTATCTTTAATGATGATTCCTAATGAACTTGTCATAATTACAAATTTTGTAACGATAACTAATGCGGGTTTAAGAAATAGTTTTGCAGGATTAATCTTACCTAGTATTACTAGTATTTTCTATATTTATTTATTAAAAGAAAACTTTGAACAAATCCCTGATGAATTATATAAAGCAGCTAAGGTTGATGGCACTAGTGATTTCAAATACTTATGGAAGGTAATGATTCCTATCTGTAAGCCAACAATCGTTACGGTTTTAATATTAAAAGTAATCGAGTGTTGGAATTCATATGTGTGGCCTAGATTAATAACTGATGATGAGAATTATTATTTATTATCTAATGGTATACAAACGATTAGAGAATCAGGATTTGGTAGGGAAAATATACCAGCTATGATGGCGGCTGTTGTGGTTATATCTGTGCCATTAATAATTTTATTTTTAATATTCCATAAAAAGATTATGGAAGGTGTTTCTAGAGGAGGTACTAAAGGATGAGAATTATCAAAGTCTTTTTAGTAATACTTCTAAGTGTTGTATTAGTTGGCTGCCATGGATCAAAAAGTGAATCAAGTTCTTTTGTAATACCTGATAGTTTTGATGAGTCTAGAAATTACGAAATAACTTTTTGGGCTAAAAATGATACTAATATAACTCAGGTTAATATTTATAAAAATGCGATAAGTGAATTTGAAAAACTGTATCCAAATATTAAAGTTAATTTACGTTTATATACAGATTATGGAAGAATTTATAATGATGTAATAACTAATATTGCAACAAATACAACACCAAATATTTGTATTACTTACCCAGATCATATAGCTACATATATTACTGGTCAAAATACAGTAGTTGATTTAGATGCGTTATTAGTTGATGAACAATATGGTTTAGGTGGATCTAAGATTAAATTTGATGCTCCTACAAAAGAGGAAATAACACCAAAGTTTTTACAGGAATGTTTCTTTTCTAATCATTATTATGCTTTACCATATATGAGATCAACTGAAGCAACTTATATCAATAAAGATATGGTTGAAGCTTTAGGTTATGAAATTCCTGATATTCTCACATGGGATTTTATATGGGAAGTATCTGAAAAAGCTTTGGCTAAAGATAATGAAGGTAATTTTATTGTTAATAATCAAAAAGTAATGATTCCTTTTATATACAAATCTACTGATAATATGATGATTTCTATGACATATCAATTAGATTCGCCATATTCAAATGATAATGGACAGATTTTCTTATTTAATGATCAAACAAAAGAATTATTATATGAAATTAATAAACATGCGAAATCTGGCGCTTTTTCAACTTTTAAAATATCAAGTTATCCAGGTAATTATTTAAATGCAGGACAATGTATCTTTGCGATTGATTCTACAGCTGGGGCAACCTGGATGGGTGCTGATGCAACACATCACGATATATCTGAAGAATCAATTATCGATTTTGAAACTGTTGTAAGACCAATACCACAATACGATATTAATAATCCTAAGATGATTTCTCAAGGACCATCTTTATGTATTTTTAATAAAGAAGATCCTCAAGAAGTATTAGCTTCATGGATTTTTATGCAATACTTATTAACTAATGATGTTCAGATTGCTTATAGTCAAACTGAAGGATATGCTCCAGTTACTGATAAGGCTAGGCAAACTAGTGAATATATTGATTATTTAAATAGAAAAGGTGAAGATACAGATTTATATTATAAGACTAAAATAGAAGCTACGCAGTTGTTGCTAAATAATACTGATAACACTTTTGTTACTCCAGTATTTAATGGTTCAGTATCTTTAAGAGATGCTTCAGGTCAATTAATTGAAGAAGTATCTAAAGCTGCAAGAAGAAATATAACAGTTGATGATGTTTATATGGATAAACTATTTGATGATGTAAAAGCCTTATATCGTTTAGATCAAACTAGTGGTACATCTTCTAGAGATTTAGGACCACTACCTAGTACTTCTAAAATACTATTAGGTAGCCTAGTTGTTATTTGGATTATTATAGGAATAGCATATTTAAGGCAAAGAAAGAGTTAATCTAGTAATAAAGTGTGTATTAAAGTATAATATATATGTTCAAAGAACAAGGGAGAAAAAAATGAAAAAATTATTTACTGTTTTAGTTGCTGCCCTTATGGTTTTTAGCTTAACAGCTTGCAACAACAATAACGGCGCTAATGGTGGTAATGACCAACCTGATCCTACTCCTAGTGAGCCTACAGTTATGTCTCATGCTGATTATGTAGCTGCTGCTTTAGATTCAGAAGTAGTTGTAGAAACTTATGTTCAAGCTACTCAATCTTGGTGGGATAACAAGATTACTGTCTATGCTGCTAGCGAAGATGGTGCTTATTTCATCTACAATATGGCTGCTACAGAAGAAGAAGCTGCTAAATTAGTTCCTGGAACTAAGATTAGAGTTTCAGGCTTTAAAGCTGAGTGGTCTGGTGAAGTTGAAATCATTGATGCAACTTTTGAAATCATTGAAGGTGATTCTTATATCGCTACTGCTAATGATTTAACTGATGTATTTGGCACAGATGCATTAATTGATCACCAAAATGAATTCTTCACTTTAAAAGGTGCTACAGTTGTAGGTAGAGGTGATGATGCTGTTGCGTTCCAATACAAATGGGATGGTTCTGGTTCTCATGATGAGAATTCAGATTTATACTTCGATGTAGAATTAAACGGTAATACTTATTCTTTAACAGTTGAATCATATTTAACTGGTAATGATACTGAAGTATATCAAACAGTTGAAGGCTTAAATGTTGGTGATGTAATTGATGTAGAAGGTTTCTTATACTGGTATGAGGGTGTTAACCCACACATCACAAGTGTAACTGTAAAATAAGATGATTATAGACAAAGTGGACATAACGTTCACTTTGTTTTTTTATTATATGAAGCTTATATTAATACAAAAGAAATATATTATATATTTTTATATATTTTTGTTACTTTTTTAACAAAAAACTTTATAATATATATGTAGTCATAAAAGGGAGGAAAAATTAATTATGGCAGTAAAAGTTGCAATTAATGGCTTCGGACGTATTGGTAGATTAGCATTCCGTCAAATGTTCGGTGCTGAGGGTTATGAGATTGTTGCAATCAACGATTTAACAAGCCCAGCTATGTTAGCAAATTTATTAAAGTATGACTCTGCTCAGGGTGGATACTGCGGTACATTTGGTGAAAACAAACACACAGTTTCTTCTAAAGAACCTGAAATGGAAGAAGATGGCAAGACTGTAAAGGTTCCTGGTTCTATCACTGTTGATGGCAAGGAAATTACAATTTATGCTAAACCAAATGCAGCTGATTTACCTTGGGGTGAATTAGATGTAGATGTAGTATTAGAATGTACAGGTTTCTATACTTCAAAAGCAAAGGCACAAGCTCACATTGATGCTGGTGCTAAGAAGGTTGTTATTTCTGCTCCTGCAGGAAATGATCTTCCAACTATCGTTTACAATGTAAACCACAAAACTTTAACTAAAGAAGACACAATTATTTCTGCTGCTTCTTGTACAACAAACTGTTTAGCACCTATGACAAAAGCATTAAATGATGCTTTCCCAATTCAATCAGGCATCATGACAACTGTTCATGCTTATACAGGTGATCAAATGATTCTTGATGGACCTCATAGAAAAGGTGATTTACAAAGAGCTAGAGCTGGTGCTGCTAATATCGTACCTAACTCTACAGGTGCTGCAAAAGCTATCGGTTTAGTTATTCCTGAATTAAATGGTAAATTAATCGGTGCTGCACAAAGAGTTCCTACAGTTACTGGTTCTACTACAATTCTTCACGCAGTAGTTAAAGGTAGCAACGTAACAGTTGATGCAATTAACGAAGCTATGAAATCACAAGCTAATGAATCATTTGGTTATACAACTGAAAAGTTAGTATCATCTGATATCATTGGTATGAAATATGGCTCATTATTCGATGCTAACCAAACAATGGTTTCTGATATGGGTGATGGCACATATTTAGTTCAAGTAGTATCATGGTATGATAATGAAAATTCTTACACATCTCAAATGGTAAGAACTATCAAATACATGGCTGAACTATAAGATTTAGCTTAATATCTATAATTAAAAATAAGCAAGAGTTTTAATTGAACTCTTGTTTTTAAATAGTTTAAAGTATTTTGAAGAGATATTGCCAAATTATAAAATAATATCGTATAAATAAATAGAGGGATTATTAAAGGTCTTATAAGGAGGCATAAGATTGTGACAAATAAGCAATTAGAAGATGAATTATTAGAAAAAATAAGTGGCGGTGTATTAAAAGAACAAGCTGTTGAACAACTTTTAAAAGGTATTTCAATATACAGATCTAATGGTCATGATAAATTTGATTATATGCGTTTTCTTGATAATTTTTGGAAGGATCATCCTAATTATTTTTCAACTGATAATTCTAAAGAAGACTATGACAAAGTGATGAAAATGATTTTAGATTTGTATGACACTTATGAAGACTCATAAGCTAATACATTATATAAAGTATTAATTATGATGCAAGAGTTATCTAACTCTTGCATTTTTATTGAGTTTATTTGTAAATTCAAGTACATAAGAGATTCAGATAATGCTATAAATTATACAAAATTATAGTTGAACTATAAAAATGTATAAGTTATAACGAAATTAATGATAAATAGAACTATAAAAGATATTGTTGTAGAAACAATTAGAAACAGGCCAGTTACTCTTATAACTGGAGCTCGACAGGTAGGTAAAACTACGCTATGTAAAATTATAATGAAAGATATGAATTTTAATTATGTTTCTTTAGATAATCCTTGTGAAAGAGCTATGGCAATAAAAGATCCTGAATTATTTTTACAGATACATAGTTACCCACTTATTATTGATGAAGTTCAATATGCCCCTGGTCTGTTTGATGCAATTAAGACAGTAGTTAATAAACTAAAATTTGATAAAGGATATAATTATGGAATGTATGTTTTAACCGGTTCTCAATCATATAATCTTATGCATGGTGTTAGTCAAACTATGGCTGGAAGAATTGGCATTATTAAAATGTCCCCACTAAACTATAGCGAAATATCGTTTAATTTTAAAAAACCATATAAAACAGAATTTATATGGTTACAAATCAATAGATAATCGAGTTTATTTTGAATAATCAATTCAATTAATTAAAGATTTTAATGCAATTCAATAGTCTGTATAAAATCTTTCTTACGCATTTCTGATAATAAGTGCTCTGGTTCTATATCTTTTTGTGATACAACTTCTGTAAGAATAATCCATCTGCCATCATTATCATTATCTTTTATTAGTCTTACATCTAAACATAAATATCCTAATGATCTAAATGCATCATCAATATCTCTTATAGATGTTCCTTTTTCAACTCTTATTAATAAACTTGCGGTAGTTTTAGGGAAGTGTCTAAAACTATCAGATCTAAAGATAAATTGTAATGATATCATTAGTGCAGTAACTACAATAGCTATTATATACATATT